>OLHU01000369.1_pt1 | contig 7987 bp, 9 predicted proteins | sample 1609321 | NCBI WGS metagenome assembly OLHU01 (sample SAMN05416716, study PRJEB24817) | seawater metagenome | isolation source: Sea water | place: Canada:Atlantic | collected 2013-07 | reverse complement strand
CTGGTACTCCTCTCGTCATTAATAAAGGGTGTTTATTTTTAGATAATGACTTTCTATCTTTTCTTGTTTTATAAAAATCATCAATAGAAACTTTAAAAACATTTAACTTAAAATACTTTTTTAAAATTAAAGTTAATATTGATGAGATAGTTGTTTTGCCTGATCCCTGTCCTCCAGCCAAACCAATTATTAATGGTTTTTTTTTATTAATTCTTTTTACTATCCAGAAACTAACAGGAATTAAAAAAGATTTAATCATCTTATCTTTGTTTTTAAATTTATCTTTCTTAGTTTCTTGAGAAGAAATAAATTTAAAACAATCTTTTTTTACTTTTTGAAAACAATCATTAACTGCTTGCATAAAAAAATTACTTTTTATCTAGAGGATGATTTTGACCGTCATTGACTGCAACATTTTCTAATTCAAAAGTATTTATTTCATCTACACATCCAAGGTTAAATCCTGTCATAGCTGGATTAGCTCTTGGATTGTGATGCGTGTAAATTCCACAGTTAGAACAAAAATAGTGTTTTGCAATTTTTGAATGAAATTGATAAAGTTTTAATTTATCCTCACCTTTAACTATTTTAAAATCTTCATTCTTAACCATAGACATTATTGCTCCTTTTCTTTTACAAATTGAGCAATTACATTTTAAAACTTTTTCTAAATTATCAGGTACATTTATTTCCGCTTCTACTTCTCCACAATGGCATTTTAGTTTTTTCATTTATATTTCTCCTTTATTTTTTATATTAATTTCAAACATTGCTTCATTTCTTCTGTTCATAGGTAGTGTGAAAGGCCCATCATAAGTTGCTTTAATGGGTGCACTCAAAATCGATATGTCATCTTTTTTTAATTCATTTTCTAAAATGCTTTTATGTTTAGTAAAATTTTTTTCAGAAGCCCTTCCTGAATATCTAATAACTGCATAATAGCCTTCTTTAATGTTTAAAATTTTTATATCTGAGTTAGATGGAACTGGTGTGTTTTCTTTGTTAAACTTTGAAGGTAAATAAAATTGCATAGTCATATTTCCTTTTTTTTCCATTTGGGTAACTGGTGTTGTCATCTTAATCTCTTCATTTTTATCATTGTTGCCTGATATGTAGTTAAATAATTTTCTAAAACTACTGCCTTCATTTGATATTGATGTTTCAATAACTAAACGATCAGAATATTTTCTGATTTCATAAATGTTATTTTTTTTCACTACTTTATAATTTGCTTCTTCATAAGACATACTGTTAGAAGTTATAATTAAGCCAAGAAACACAATTGATAGAAATTTTTTCATTTTAATATGAGGCTTAAACTATCTCTGGTTGAAGTTATCCACAAGAGCACAAAATGTAGTTTCAATGTTCACGTTTTGATTCACCTTTGATTCAGTTACAGACTCAAAATACAACCTATTGCGTGTACTGTATAACTAGTCTATAAATTAGAACAAACCAAGAACATGAAATTAACTATTCCCTTTTATTTACATAAAGCTGGAGCTGGCTTCCCCTCTCCTGCAACAGATTATATCGAAGAGGATGTAGATCTTAATGTTCACTTAATCAAAAATGTTCCAGCTACTTTTATTATTAGAGTTCAAGGAAAATCAATGACCGATGTTGGTATTTATGATGGTGACTTATTAGTTATTGATAGAAGCTTAAAACCTAAAAATTTTTCAACAGTGGTTGCAAATGTTCATGATGAATTAGTTGTTAAAAGTTTTGTTAAATCAAAAGATGGTCAATTTTTAACATCAGGTTCAAAAAATATTGAAGATAAGATAATTATTGGTGATGAAATGGAAGTATTTATTTGGGGAGTTGTGACTTATGTCATTCATTCAACGTACTAAGAAGATAGCATTAGTAGATTGTAATTCATTTTATGTTTCCTGTGAAAGATTGTTCAATCCTAAAATTAGAAATAAGCCAGTTGTAGTATTGTCTAATAATGATGGCTGCATTATTGCAAGATCAAATGAAGCAAAGTCTCTTGGTATCAAAATGGGCGAGCCTTACTTTAAAGCTAAAGAAATAATACTTAAAAATAAAGTTTATGTATTTTCTTCAAATTACTCTTTGTATGGAGATTTATCTAGAAGAGTGATGAGAACTTTAAAAAGATTTAATCCTGAGCTAGAAATATATTCAGTAGATGAGGCTTTTTTAGATTTAAGTAATTATCCAGATGATGAAGTAGAAGATGTAGGAAAAGAAATTAGAAATATTGTTTTACAGTGGACAGGAATTCCAACTAGCATTGGTATTGCTAAAACAAAAACGCTAAGCAAAATTGCAAATCATATAGCAAAGAAAAAACAATCTGGTGTCACGAACTTAATAGGAATTGAAAATATCGATCCATTGCTAGAAAAAATAGATATCAACGATGTGTGGGGAGTTGGTAAACAGATGACAAAATTTTATCATCAAAATGGAATTTATAATGCTAAACAATTAAAAAATATGTCAAATACTTGGATTAAAAAAAGTTCTAACGTTTTAAGTTCTAGAACTGCATTAGAACTTAGAGGTATTCCTTGTATCCCACTAGAAACTAAAACTTCAAAAAGAAAAAGTTGTGTAGTGTCAAGATCATTTGGTACAAGGGTTGAAAAGTTTCAAGAGTTAGAAGAAGCAGTTGCAAGTTATTGTTTAAATGCTTCAGAAAAAATTAGATCAGAATCTTTAATAGCAAAATCAATAACCGTGTCTGTTAGAACAAGCCCTTTTCAAAATAGAGGGGTGTATTATTCAAATGCTAAAACTATAGATTTTCCAATAGCTACCAATAATAGTATTGAAATAGTTAAAACTGCTTTGATTGCATTAAATGAAATCTTTATTAATGGATACAGATATCAAAAAGCAGGCATAACACTGACTGGTTTAGTTAGTTCGAGTGGTAGTAAAAATCTATTTTCCACTGAAAAAGATGAGAAAATTAAAGGCTTAATGAGATCTATTGATAGCACAAATTATAGGTATGGACGATCAACATTAAGTTTAGCTAGTGCTGGAGTAAATAAAAAATGGAATATGAGAAGAGACCACTCTTCAAAGATAGATACAGCTGACTTTCATTCGCTACCAATAATAAAAGCTATTTAAGTTGATCTACACTGCTAATATTTTCTAAAGAGTTTTCAAATTCTTTAATATTTTCTCTCTGAGAAAGTATAATTACTGAAATCATCATAATAACAACTCCTATAACAGGTAATAATGTAATCAATGATAGATTACCAGCAACTAGAAATAAGTAAGCAATTAAAAAAAATGTAGATCTAATCAATAGTGTCATTTTAAAAACAGCTATGATTGATAGTGAGTGTTTTAATAGGTTAATAAAACTCATTTTCGATGGACCAAAAAATCTTTTACCTCTTATTGATGGGATAGATTTTCTATCTTTAAATAGTTTAGCAACAGCACCTGAAAAACTACTCCATGTTGCTTTTTCTTTTATCATTTTATTAACTGCAAGTTTAGGCAAGCAAATAAAATTGCCAAACTTAATAGACTGTCCAGTAAAAACTAAAGTTAAATATTTGTGTAAAAGGTAACAAAGTTTAAAGAAAAAACCTTCAGATCTTTTTACTCTATTAGCTGTAATAACTTTATCAGGATAGTCATTTATCTTATTAATAAGAAGAGTTATTTCTTCCGGTCTATCTTCACCATCTCCATCCATTGGAATTATATAATCGTAATCTTCATGCTCAGCAATATATCTTAAGCCAGATGCATTACATCTAGCATGACCCTTATTTCTTTTCATGTTGATTATTTTAATAGACTTAAGGTTATTGAAATTAAAATCATTAGTAGGTTTTTCTTCAGTAGAGCAATCGTTTACAATTATAATTGAGAATTCATGTTTTAAATCATTAACTTGTAAGTCTATATCTTCTAAAAGTTTAAAAGCTGACTTCCAATCATTATATATAGGGATTAAAATTTTTATTTTGCTCATCTATTTCCTACACAAATATTATCAATGCAAATAAATTTCGACAATGACTTAAGTTTATCTTTTGTAATTAGCCCTTCCCAAACTGGTCTAGAATTTAAGTGGTATGATAAATTTCCAGCATGCCATTCATCGCCCAGCACAACGTTTATTGGCAATGTATGATTTTGCTTCCATAAGTATTCAGTTTTAATTGCTATTTCTTTACCTAAATAATCTGTTCTTTTATCAGTTTCAGTAATTGAAATATAGGCATAAGCAAAAGGTGAAAAAATAAACAAAATCAAAAATGTTGATATAAACCCATTTAACTTTTTAAGATTTATTTGTGCTTGAAAAATATAGACAATTAATACGCCAAAAAATAAATAAAATGGTGTCATCCACATTGTTCTTACTTTAGACCCTGTTAAAATGGAGGTTAAGAACAATAATCCAATTGGAATTAGGTTAATAAATAACAAGAACAATAATTTCTTATCTTTTAAAGTTACTTTTAACTTAATTTTTTTTATTAAAAAAAACGACATTAAAAAAAATGGGATTAGTATTCCTAGTTGTTTGCCTAAAAATATTAAAGGGTAAGTTATATGATCTAATAGACTTGAGTTTTCCAGCCCTGTTCTAGCTAGCCCATAGGTAATTGTAATGTAATCGTTATTAGTTAACCAAATTAAATGAGGGACTAATAAAACAATAAAGACCTCTAAAGATATTAGATATTTGAAATCAAATTTTTGATATTTTTTTACAAAAATTATATAAAAGAATAATAGGACTATTGATATTAAAAGATAAATAAAAAGATATTTTGATAAAAACCCTATAGCTGCAAAAACTCCGAACAAAAAGCAATCCTTAAAAGTTATTATTTGTTTATCAAATAATTTCCACGAATAGTAAACACATAATGACCAAAAAGGTAATTGGCATACATTCACATTAAATTCAGGTGTTGTAAAATTATAGAAATAAATACCCTCTAAAAGAAGTACAGATATTAAACTTAAAGTTTTATTCTTAAAAAATTCCTCAGCAAATTTAAAAACAATAATAAATGCAGTTACTACAAACAATTGACTTAATAAGTAATAAGCCCAGTCTTGTGATCCAAAAGCTTGATAAATAACTTCTGGAAAAAATGCACTTGCTGGTGGATGTTTATTAAATCCCCAATCTAAATTACTTCCCCAAGCCAAGGCTTCAATTGTATCAAGTGGTAAATTGTTATTTGTTAATGTTGGAACCAATGTCCATAAAATTAAATGAATTATAAGAAAACTATAAAACAATTTATTTATATTGTTTTTATTGATTAACATTTCATTGATTTTATATGAATTAAGCTTGCTTGACACGTATTAATTGCTGAATATACTCCGGCCACTTAAATTTATATATATGCCGAAAATCGCAAAATCACCTATTAAAAAAACTACAGTTAAAGCAAAGAAAGTTACTGTCGCAACTAAAAAGCCAGCGAAAATAATAAAAAAAATTAGCACCCCTGAAATTAAAGTAAAGGCACCAATTAAAATTTCAAAAACATATATCCCAAAGGATACCGAAAAATATATGTGTGATAAGCACTTATCTTTTTTTAAGATAAAACTTACTGAGTGGAAAAAAGAATTGGTAAAAGCAAATAATGAAGCTCTTTACCATGGGTCAATGGATGACAACAGTGTTTCAGCAGATATTGTAGATCAAGCAAGTTCTTACACGGATAAAACTGTAGAAATGAAAGCAATTAATAGACAAATCAAATTAATTTCTAAAATTGACCAAGCCTTAATAAGAATAAAAGACAAAACTTTTGGATTTTGTGCAGAAACTGCGGAACCAATTGGAATCAAAAGATTAATAGCAAGACCAGTTGCTCATTTATGTATTGCAGCACAAGAGAAACACGAAAAAGATGAAAAAGTATACGCAGACGACTAAAACTTAAAATTTTTTTATCATTAACACTCTAGTATACTTCCAACTTCTATTTTACCTTCATCTACCGATCTTAAATAAACACCCATATCAAAATGGTCATAGCTTTTTTTTAATGACCTCAGTAAATTCGTATCACTTATATCTGTTTCAGGTTTTAAATTAATTGCAGTACAACGTGGAATATTTTTCTCTACTTTAAAAGAGATATTGTTAATTTTTATAATCTTTCCAATCCATTTACGCTCTTCCCAAGCTTCAAGCCCTTCAATGTAAAAATTTCCTCTAAATCGTTGTAATTCAATTTTTTGACTAATTTTTTTTTCCAAATCTTTAATACTATTTAGATTTATAAGGGATATGGAATTAAAAATCTTATTTGAATGAGAAGTATCAAAGAAAGGAGCCACATTACTTTGTAATAAGAAAATTGGTTTAGCCAATGAATTTTCTAATTCAAGTATTTTATTTACAAGTATAGATTTTTGTTCTGGGTCATCAGCTATTATTGACAATAGTTCCTTATCACCAAGTTTTAAAATTAATCTAAGATTTTTGTATTCAAAATTATATCTATTTAAAACTGGAGAATTTTTTAATGTTAAAAAATTATTAAGCTTTCTTTCACTTGGGTTTTTTTCAGATATAAGAGCTTTTTTTAAGTCAATAATTCTAGAAAACGCAAAACTTCTATCATTTACAATTCCCAAATCTTTTTTAATGATACATGATTTGATATTTGTAAAAGATAAAGATTTTACAGGACTAAAGTATATTGATGAAATCAAAACACTCATAAAACCTATTAGGGTTGAGGAATCTCAGATTTGTTTTTTAATAAATCATACCCTCTAATAACAGCTTCTCTTTTTGCAATATCTAAATACCATCTAGTTAAGTTGCTATAATTCTTAAGACCAATATCATGCCATTCATGTCTTGCAATCCAAGGCCAAGTTGCAATGTCTGCAATAGTATATTCATTTCCAGCTAAGTATTTTGATGAAGATAACCTCTCCTCTAATTCGCTATAAATTCTTTTTGTAATTTTAAAATATCTTTCTTCTCCAAATTCACTTTTTCCAGGATTGTAATGATGAAACTGATGATGCTGTCCAATCATTGGTCCTATAATTCCCATCTGCGCCATCAACCATTGGTTTATGGTATGCCTATCTTTTGCTTCATAAAATTTGTTATGTTTTTCAGCTAAATATATAAGTATTGCACCAGACTCGAATAATGACTGTCCATTTTCATGATCTGTAATTACTGGTATCTTTCCAAATGGGCTTATTTTTTTAAAATCTTTTTTAAATTGCTCATCTTTTGACAAATCAATTTTAGTAACTTTAAAATCACAACCTATTTCTTCTAACATTATTGTAATTTTTTTCCCATTTGGAGTATCTGCTGTAAATAGCTCTATCACTCTTTAACACCCAGTCTGCTTTTTACTGTCTTAGAGGAAGTGGTAAACTCAAATCTGTATTTTTCATCTGGTTTAGCGTATTTAAAACAACCTCTAGCAGCTAATGCTCCCTCATGAAAACCTGAAAGAATTAATTTAAGTTTTCCAGGATAGGTGCAAATATCACCAATTGCAAAAATACCTTCTTTATTGGTTTCAAAATTTTCTGTATTAACCGGTATTGTTTTCTTATCTAAATTTAATCCCCATTCAGCAATTGGTCCTAGTTGCATTATTAATCCAAAAAAGCCCAAAACATAATCAGTTTTAATTTCTTTTATACTCTCATCATCATGCTTGATGTTAATACTTTCAACTTTTTCATTACCGCTAACTGAACCTAATTGGTATTTAGTATGAACTTCTATCTTACCTTCATCTTTTAATTGGTTAACTTTATCAATACTTGCTTGCATTCCTCTAAATTCATCTCTTCTGTGTACTAATATAACTTTAGATGTATTTGAGAGTTCTATCGCCCAATCTAATGCTGAGTCTCCTCCACCAAAAATGGTAACTGTTTTATCTTTAAAAATTTTTTTGTCTTTAATTGAATAAAGTATTTGTTTTCCTTCATACTTTTCAATTTCTTT
>OLHU01000366.1_pt1 | contig 8091 bp, 3 predicted proteins | sample 1609321 | NCBI WGS metagenome assembly OLHU01 (sample SAMN05416716, study PRJEB24817) | seawater metagenome | isolation source: Sea water | place: Canada:Atlantic | collected 2013-07 | reverse complement strand
GATAGGAGTCCGTCTCGTGGGCTCGGAGATGTGTATAAGAGACAGTACCTACTCCGATGACGATGAGTACTCCTATGGCACCACATACCCCGTCGATAGCGGTCTGCAACCACCGCCGCCTCGGACACGCCGACGCGCCGCCTCCGCCGAACGGGCCCGCACTCGACCAAGCGCAGTCAAAACCGCACAAAACCCTCATGCCCCGCCCTACGCCGCAGCCGCTGCCCCACTCGCCCCCGAACCGCGGCCAGCGTCGCGCAGCCCCGGACCGTCTGCGCCCAGCGGGAGACGCTCATGCCCACCCCCAGCCGGTTCTAAGGGCGAGCTCAGCGGCAAGCCGTGGGACCAGGAAAAGTGGAGCGCCACCATGGTCGATTTCGACCGACTTGATGAAGCTGTCCAGGACGGCCAACGCACGGCGGTCTACGCAACAGCGGCCAAAGCACGCCCAACCAAATCTGACCTGCAGGAGCTCCGTCTGGGCCGCTGCCCCCGACCCGAGCAAGGGCAGCCGTACCCGCCCGATGCTTGCGCGTACTGCTTCTACCGTCCTAAAGCCAAGGGGCAAGACGCTCGCCCCAACAACCCTGACTTCTGGCGCTTCGGCACAGGAGATGGCGCTCACTTCCCCGGCATGTGCGACTGCTTCAAGCGGTACCTCGCCGAGGGAGGCGACGCTTCGGACCCGCCCAATGGCCGCCAGTTCCTTCAGTCAGCCCTGCGGGAGCGCCGCCGCACCGCTTAGGGTTTCGGCAGCGACGAGCCCGTGGCCGCCGACGTGAGCCGTACCCCCGCTACTCCACCCGATGCCACCCTCGATACTTTTGCCGCCGCCTCATCAGCGCCTGACAGCAGCAAGATCCACACCGTTGCCCTCGCCGACCGGGCACACGTGCTTCTCCTTGCCACCGTCGCTGACCCCCCGGTCTACTCCCTACCCTCTACGCGCCTGCACCCCGGCACGAGCCTCGCTGCAACGCTACTCAGCTGCATTACCTCATCACTCGGTCCTTTTCCGAGCAGTTTTGGGGACGTTACCAGCCTATACCGCATGACTCTAACCGATGACGAGTGCGTACACCATGTCTTTGTGCCCCCTACACGATTTCCACTACATCGCCTCCGCTATGCGCTGGCCTCCATGACGCCTCCTGACGCGGCGAACCCTGCCCGTGCCCCTACAGTCCTTGTCCCTTGGAATGCAGCACTCACTCCAGGCCTCGGGCTCGACCGGCACGCGCACTCCCTCGTCACGATGCTGAAACCACGTCTCAGCCAGCTCAGCGACTCAGTCCGCTTGCCTGTCTGCTCGCTTGTTCGCCGCCCCGTCAAACGGTTCGACTACAGCGACCCCTTGTCCACTAACATGCCACAACCCACCTGCTCTAGCGTTGCGCTCGCCGTCACTCGCTGGCGCCGCTACCACCACCAAGTGCTGCTGCAAGTGTGCAACGGCGAGCTCTGCCTGCCCACGATCGACATGCTCAAAGATGAGCAGTCACTCTGCGCGGCTAGACGCCTAGCCGATACATACTTCACAGATACGCGGCAGCTAATTCGTTCTTTGGCGATCGCCACACGCTGGACAGCACTGGCGCTCGGCCGCGAATCAGTCTGCTACCAAGTAGTCTGCTCCAGACTACCAGTCACCGCCAGCTCCGCTTGCCACTGGGTGTGGGCCGCTGCCTCCGTCTGCGACTCACTACCCATGCACCCTTCGCAACGTAAATCACTAGCATCGGCTCTACGCCGCTGCAACGCCACTCGGCCGCCGCAGACCCGAGTCACACCCGCGCACCTCTTGACCACGCCCATGAAGTGGTCCTCCCTCCTCTACAACGATGAAAACGACCCCATGCCGTTCGACGTCCCTGACATTGCCCCCCGACGTAGAGTCCCGTTCTTGACACCACTGTTCGAGCAGGAAGCTCGTACTGCCGCCGTCGCCGCTTTCAGCGACCTGCAGCGCCGTGCAGACGGTAATGTAGATTTCGATAGAACCCTCTTAGACCGCCTAATTGATGCTAGCTGCGATCGCGCCAGGTCCAGAGGTACTCTGAAGGTAACGCCCCGGGACGTGCGCGAAGCAGCGCAAACATTAATCGAGACTCGAAGACGGTCCGACGTACAGGATAGATCACCCGCGGACGTACTACCCGACCACTACGACACGCTCCTGGAACAATTACACACACTCCGTCGGGACACGGAGTCAACTAAGTTGGGGGGAAGCAGCAGGGCTGCCCGCGTGCTCATAGTAGGAGAGACATCGGGAGTCATTGGCCGCATGTTCAGAGAAGCTGGAGCAGACGTTGCCACTTGTGACCTACACGCTTCAGACTCCGACACGCCTGACACACTTCATTTCAAAGGCGACGCGTCTTACATTCAGGATTTGGGATGGGACCTCGTCATTGGCCACCCACCGTGCACCTACCTCAGCAACGCGGGTGTCCAATACCTACACACGGAACCGGGACGCTACGACCGCATGCTAGACGCGGTAGCACAGTTTCAGAGACAACTTGACGCTAAAGCCCCTTTCGTCTGCATGGAACAACCCAAGATGCACGGCTACGCCAAGCGGAAGCTAGGTGGCCTGCAGCCCACTCAGTACGTACACCCGTGGCAGCATGGCACAGGCCAGACCAAGCCAACCTCCCTTTACCTCTCGGATGGTTTACCGCCCCTCGTCCCCACGCACGTAGTGTCTGGCAGGGAACGCGCCCTCGCTAGCCTTCCTCAGAGCGTTACCCGAGCGGAACGCCGCAGCCGCACCTTTATAGGCATTGCCGGAGCCATGGCCCTCCAGTGGATGCCGATCATTGCCCGCTACGCCTCGGATCACCCCGATCACCATACTGCCGCCTCCCTAGTCGAAGCTGCGACCGCCGCCCAGCAAGACAACCCCCGACCCTCTCGCCGGGTGGCCGCCGTCCGCACGTACGCCATCGAGGAGTCCCCAATGACCACTTCGGTGGAACATCTGGGAACCCGTCCCTGGGAGCTACCGCGTCCCTCTTCCCCGATACCTACCCTCCCCATCGTCCGCCTCCGCCGGACCTACGGCAAATGGAGAGCCCTGGAGCCATCCGAAACAGAGGGCAGAATCAACCGCTACCGTTGGCAACCCCTACTCCCGTCGGAGCATGAGGCGGTAGAGACCGCCACGCGCCGGCCCAGGGTCAGCGCGTCCGTCACCCAGTGGGTAGCCCCAGAGGGCCCCTCAACCCCCGGCAGCACCGAGCCACCTAAGGCTAGCCTGTCCATGCTCTTGAAGGCTGTTTCCACTCAACTACACCAGCTACCCCGATGGAAGGAGTCAGCTGTTCACCTCACCTCTCAGCTCGAGCAGCAGCTTCAGCAACGCAAGAACGCGCTAGCCGACGAGACCTCTGCATACGACCCGGTATCCACGCAGACACGCCAACCCCGGCGACCCCACGGCCAGTCGTACCCGGGCTTGCGTGCCTCGGGGGAGACGACTCCATCGCTCAACCCTCCCTTCCGTAGCTCCGCTGAATACCTGGCCGACTACCGAACCCGCTTCGTCCGCTCAGCGCCTCCCCCCGTCGCCGTGGCCAGCGCCTCTCTCCAGCCGTCCTCCGAGCCACTCACTCGACTCGACTCCGAACCGAAGCCTCCCGTCACTTCCTCCGCCTCGTTTACGGAGGACGACATCATCGAGCCCCCACCTCGTCTACCCTTCGTTACAAACGCCGCTTACATCGCCGACTTCGCCGTCGCAAAGCACGCCGCTACCCGACACGGAGCCGATACCATGTTCTCCATCGGCCGCGCCGCCTGCTCTATCAGGGAGTCTATCAGTGACACGGGAGCAGGACCATCCATCATTGGTACTCAGATCCTAGCCCGCCTACCTGCCGATGCTGCCGTCAGCCGTAGTGACGACCGGGCCACGGTGGATGAAGAGATCACCGGCGCCAACGGGCAACCCCTGGTCTCGCGAGGTACCGTTACCCTCGTCTTCACCCTCAGCGGTCATCCCTTCCGCCACGACTTCCTAGTGGTGGACGGAGGCGATTTGCTCCTTCTGGGCAACGACTTCCTCTCCAGGTACCAAGCTACCATCCGCCCCTTCGGAGACGACGGCTCTGGCACGATGCAGCTCCAGGTCAACCACAAGGGCCGCCATCGCCACCTCTCCATCTCCCTCTCTTGCGCCGCCTCCAACCTCCCAGCCGTTTCGGCACCCGTCCGCCTACAACGCCGCTGTTGCGCCGCTCCACTGCGAGCCCCGACCGAGGGCGACACCGGACCCTCGGACGAGATCCTCACCTCAGAGCATCCAGCCCTAGTCCCGCTCGACGACCCAGTCATCGCCTCACCGCCTCTCGACCCTGTCGCCGCGGTCCCTCCCCTTGACCACGTGACTAGTCAGACCATCACGGATGAGTACCTGCTCTACAGCAAGCTGGCCATACCGATACCCGCCCGAACTGAGGTTACCGTCTGGCTAGCCATGCCGTTGGCCCACCGAGGCCGCACCTCCTCCGTACTCATCGACCGCATCCCTGCCGCCCACGGTCTGGAACCCGGCGTACCAGTCGCCTGTAGCCTATCGACTCCTAATGCCGAAGGACTGGTCGCAGTGCGACTGATCAATGTGCTACACCGTCCTACCACGATACCCTTTTCCACTCCCATCGCCCGCTGCCTCATCGACTACGAGGTCAAGGCCCCCGGTGCCATCAACCCCGGTAGCGACGACGCTTACGAGCGCCTGAGCATCGACCAGCCCGCCATCATCGACAGCGTCTCGAGGAACGAACAAATCCCGGGGTCTAATCCCCTCCACCGGTTAGCCGCCGTCGTCTCAGCAGACCGCCATGCTTATCGACGCCGTGCTGACGTTGTCGTCCTGTATCACAACCCCACCACCAAGCCTGCGGCCAGCTACTGGTCTGGGAAACCGGTGCCACCATCGTTAGAAGCTATCCACGCCGCACGCGACCTGATCGACGCTCTCACCGAGTCACACGATCTGCCTCCCTCCTACATTACCGCCGCTGTAGCGAACACCTGCGGCGTCCTCCGCCCTCAATCCTCCACTCACCGAGCTATCGCTGCCTCCGCCTATCGCATCTTGCATCCTGGCCCGTGCAACCACGCCTGCAGAGCCGTCGACGTCCCGCCCCACCTCCGGGCATCTACTCGGTGCATGATCGCATGGCACGTAGCCCTCAGCCGCATCTTAGCTGTGGCTATTTACCGACGCCCCCGAGGCGCCATCAGCTCCATTACCTGCCCTGGTGTAGAGTGCGACCCAGCTATACTCACTATAACACCTCCCCCTTCACCACCGGGCCTGACAAGCGCCCCCGTCACATCATCTCTCGGCTCTGTTATCGCCGCTTGTATGCGACCAACGTCCTTCACTACTCACTCCTACGGTGTCGTCATCAACCGCCCCGGTGTCAGCTCCATCCGATGGTACCCGGCCTTTGCCTTCACCGCAGCAGAGCTCGCGACGTTTGCTGACCTTCGTGCCAATCCCATAAGCCCCACCGAGGCCGAACTCCTTTCCCCGCCTGCGCCAGTTAACGCTTTTAGCACACTCACCAACGAACACCTTGCAACCCGCAGCCGGGTGCCCTACTGTCTCAGCTGCGCAGACCAAAGACACCTCTCATTAGCTCAGGCACAACGGGAGCCGCTGGTCCTCAGGCACGTCTTTCCCGGAGGCTGCTCACAGCTCGCTGACTCTTGGGACTCCTTTGTCACTACCGACACACTCAGGTACACCACCAACGAAGGAGTCCCTACTGACAGGGCGAGAGGACAGAGTACGCATTGCCGTGGGCCAGCCACTTTGGCTGAGGTGCGGCAACAACCCTTAAGGATCGAGACCGACCTGGGCGATCTCACTGAAATCAACCCCGTTGAGGCTTGGCTGCTTCAAGCACCGCGACACTCAGTTGCCAACGGAGTACACCGACTCCTTGTTCAGCTATCCATCATCTCACTTCGAGATGTCCCTGCGAGTACGTCTGCTCGACGTCCAGCCTTCATCACTGGCAACATCTTGGTCGGTGACCCTTGCCAGGTTCATTGGGATGAATACAACAGCTTAGCTGTTGTCATACAAGGGTGCAAAACATTCTATATCGCTGCTCCTTCAGCCTTCGCGGAGCAGACCACCCGCCGTGGTGCATCTCACGTTCTGCCTGGTGTCAGCCCTTTCGATGACTACCCCACAGGATTGTCACCGTGGATCAAGGTCGTGTTGCAGGCAGGAGATGTACTCTACCTACCTCAAGGGTGGTGGCACGCTGTAGTCAGCGAGCCTCTCTCCATTATGACCAATATCTGGGTACCCGGGGTTAGCCAACTTCGTTATCAATAACCAACGTCTATACTCGGGCTTCAGGACACGTCACTGCTCTACCTCTCACCAGACTGGAACTACTATGGCGTGAGCTTGGATCAACTACTACCCGCGCACCACCAGCTTGCCACCAGCAGCTAACCGACCCGCCGCGTTATCACACATGAACGGGGCTACGCTAGTGCAATCGGCGGCGGTTCCTCGACCACCTCCTCCGGCTCTAGTGCCTCTGCCCGAAACAGCGGCGCCCCGCTATCTTTTCCGAAATCGCCGAAGAGCACTACCCGTGCGGGCTCTCCCGCCGTCGGAGGCAGGGGCGACCTGTGCACCCAATGGGTGTAGAAGCTTAAGATGTCACCAGGCTCGAGCCACACACGTTCATAACCACAACCGGCAGCAACACCGAGGCCGTCGGCCGCAGTCATCTCGAAGACCCGCTTGCAGAAGGCCGCCCGAGGTCCCGTCTTCATCGCCGACGTCAGCTTCCACACGAAGCCGGCGGCGGGCCGCAGGAATACCGTGGACCAGCAAGGCACTAATGGGACCAGGAAACCTACTACGCTAAGGGCATCTATATGCCACCGCTGCGCAGCCATCCCAGACCAGGACCCTAAAACAGCTAAGTGGTTGATCTCCGCAACACTATGGCCTACTACCCCAGCTACCGCTAGCTTTACTACCTCTAGGGCGGCTCCCAGCGCTGCCCGCTGCTCGCCTTCTTTAGCAGCCTCCATCATCTTGTCCACAGTGACGCTCCGCATCCCTTTGCTCTTGACCTCCGGGTGGTCCTTGTGCACTATCTCGATGTGGTCGTCGTTCCGCCCGCGGGCGGCCAGCTTTCTCCGGCCCTTGACCTCGATCGGCTTCAGCTCCTTGGGCTCCAGACGCAGCGCCTGTGCTCCGTGCTTCAGGATCAGCTCCAGCCCTTCTTTCTTCAGCTTCCTCTTCTTGACCACGAAGCCCTTCTTCATGATCTCACTCTTCAGGTGGCCGAAGAGGTTGTGGTTGCTCATCGCCGAGCCGGCGAGGTTCTTCTTGACCAGCTGGCTTAATTCCTCCTTCCCTGCAGTCGCAACCGTCGAACTGATGATGTTCTCCAGGTCGGCGACGGTCAGCGCCGCGGTCGCGGGTGGCTTCAGCACCAACGCCGTCTCGATCTCCGTCACTCGCTCCGCGGTCAACCGGTGTGTCGGCGTTACCAGTGTTACGACAGCAGCGTCTGAGGTCCTCGTCCTGCAGCTCAAAAAGAACCGCTGCGTCGGCTTCGAGATGCCCTTCCTGGCTGCTAGTTCCTTCCCGCTCCGATGTAAAGTGATGAGTCCAATTGGGGCGGCCTCCAGCAACTTGAGCTTAGCATTCCCGAAGCTCCCTGCGATTCTTCCTTGGCAGCCTGGCATTATGACAGTGACCCTGGTTCGTTTCTCTGTTCTTGGATGTTCGACTCACTGATTGCAATCACCTTGGCAATCTACCTTATATTTGCTTTTCATTCTTTCTTACTAATCTTTTCTGCTCAACTTCAGCGCGGTCTGGCCACCGCCCTCAAGTTCAAGAAGCACAACTCGTCTCAAGCTCGCACGCAAGCGACCCGTACAAGCCGGTCACCAAAAGCCCACATTGCGTTGTGGATCCGTTGCAGCCGGAGTTTAACAACGTCGTTCACCACACAAAGGTGGACGTCTTCACCAGTCCCTACGCGCAGAGCGCGTCCCGGTTCACCACCGTCGTTCACCATACAAAGG
>OLHU01000356.1_pt1 | contig 8160 bp, 8 predicted proteins | sample 1609321 | NCBI WGS metagenome assembly OLHU01 (sample SAMN05416716, study PRJEB24817) | seawater metagenome | isolation source: Sea water | place: Canada:Atlantic | collected 2013-07 | reverse complement strand
AAGCTATCCAGTATACTTTCATCAATCCATCCATTCTAAAAATTTTTTTTGATTTTTAATAATATATCCTGGTAATTTATTTAATTCAAATTTTTTCAGAACATCTCCATTACCAAATTTATTTAAAGTTTTATCAACCTTCAAATCGTAGATTGCTTTTTTATTTTTAATTATTTCACCTATCTGATTAGCTGAAAGGGGGTTCAGATCAAATTCTCTATGATGCAAATATGATCTAAATTTTAATTCTATCTCTTTTGGTGTCTTGATATTTGTAAAATGCCAACCACCATCATTAATTATTTTTATGCTATTAAATTTTGTCGAAGAAAAAAGAGTGTCTATTCTAAAAAAAGAATACTTTCTATCCTTTATATTCCTTAACCATTGGGGATTAATTAAATTTTTTTTCCTACATGCTTTTGTTCCAGTCCATATTAAATTGGGTAACCACAAGTTAAATTTGTAGTAAAACATATCTTGCTTAAATAAAATTATTTTTTCATTTATATTTTTAAAATTTAAACCAGTTAGTTTTGGTATTTCATCTACATCAGATATTAGAATTAAATCCTCATCATTTGCTTCTTTAAGTCCTGTATGTAAAAGATTTCTTTGACCATTTTCTCTATATGTTGCATTAAAAATTTGCTTTATTGACTTCTCATCTTCACTATCTTCAGTCTGTATCTCTTGAGTTTGTGGGTAAACCTTTTCATCAATTATATAAATTATTTTTTCCTTAAACTTTTCAAATTTTTTATGATCAAATTTCAGTTTTCTCGGCTCCCCTTTATGAGTAAATTTACTTTCAACGATCACAAAATAATCAACAAATTCATTTAAAGTATGTAGCCTTACATCTGCTACTACTTCTTCATCAAAGTACATAAAGCAATCATAAATTTTCATAATTTTTATTCTTTTTTATTTATATTTATATGATAAGAAATTTTATGGCAGATAAATTAATTATCACTTTTGATCAGTATACAAAAATTGTAGAAAAATTAGCAATAGAAATTCATAATAACTATAAACCAACAGTACTAGTTGGTATTATGCGTGGTGCTGCTCCTATATTGGATATTCTTTCAAGAATTTTAAAATTACCAATAGCTTATATAGTTATCCAAAGTTATTCAGGAGAGGGCATGCAAGATAAGCAAGGACAATTAATGTTTGCTAGAGAGATTAGCTCTTTAGCGGAAAATAAAGATTTTGATAAAGTGCTACTAGTTGATGATCTGTCTGATACCGGATTAACTCTAAATAAAAGCATTGAATGGTTAATGAAATATGAGCCAACAAAAAATTATATCAACGAAGTTAAAACAGCTTGTTTGTGGAAAAAAAAATCTTCTACATTTGAGCCTGATTTTTGCCCAGTAAAATTAGATTCAGATCCATGGATTGTTCAGCCAACTGAACATTATGAAGAATTAACTATGGAAGAAATAATTAAGAGAAATAAATAGGGCTGGAATTAATCCAGCCCTAAAAATTTATTTTTAAGCAACTGCAAAACTTACAACACTAAGTATCGCAATAACCCATATCGCTGGTGAAGTTGAAGAAAACTTACCAGTAAACAATCTAATTAAAGCATAAGAAATAAATGCCAGAGCAATACCATTACTGATACTGTAAGTCAGAGGCATAGCGATCATAGCAAGTACTGCTGGTGCAGATTCACCAATATCATCCCACTCAATATCTGTGATGTTTCTAACAAATAAAACTGACACATATAAAAGTGCAGCTCCATCAATTTCTTTTGGCAAACTTGTTGCTAATGGAGAAAGGAATAGACAAGCTAAAAATAAAACTCCAATAGTTAAAGAGGTCATTCCAGTTCTTCCACCTGCTTTTACACCAGCGCCAGACTCAACATAACTTGTTACCGTAGTTGTTCCCATTAATGCTCCTGCTACAGTTCCAACGCTATCAGCCATCATTGCTTTATCTATATCTTGGATTTTACCTTTGCTATCTACTTTGCCAGCAACATTTGCTACAGAAGTTAAAGTTCCTGTAGTATCAAAAAAATCTATAAACAATAATGTAAATATTACTGTAGACATTCCAGCAGTAAGGGCAGCATTAAGATCAAAGTCAAATAGATAAGTCATTGGAGGAATACTTCCAACTACGCCATTAAATTTTGCAAGTCCTGACACCCAAGCAATAATACTAAAACCAATAATTCCAATAATAATATTTCCTTTAATATTTAATTTTTCCATAACAATCATCGAAACAAATGCTAGGCACGCAAGTAAAATTAAAGGATTTTTCATATCACCTATTGTGACAAGAGTTACAGGGTGATCCGCAACTACACCCATAATTTCTAAACCAATAATTGCTAGAAATAATCCAATCCCTGCACCAATTCCAAGTTTTAAACTTTTTGGAATAGAATTAATTAGCCAAGCTCTAATTGGCGTTAATGAAATGATTAAAAATAAAACACCGGCAACCAATACTGCACCAAGTGCTGCTTGAGGCGTATAACCCATTCCAGCAACCACTCCAAATGCAACAAAAGCATTAATCCCCATACCTGGAGCCAAACCTATTGGCCATGTTTTTCCATAAAATGCCATAATAAAACAAGCAAGTGCAGTTGCAACAATTGTTGCAGTGAATACTGCCCCAAAATCAAAAAAACCTTTTTCGGGTCCTGCAAATTCACCTGATAAAATAAATGGATTTAAAAACATAATGTAAGCCATTGTTAAAAATGTTGTTACACCAGCAGTTACTTCTGTTTTAAAATCAGTCTTATGTTTTTTATAGTTAAAATATTTTTCTAACATTGATCCTCCTAATATTAGATTTGATTATTATTCGAATTTTGAAGTTAATACTCTTAAAAACCCAAGTTTATTAACATAATTCAACTTATAAGTTTATATTTATGCAATATTTAGGGTGCTATCATTGAATCGTGCAAAAATTAAAACTTTTTTTTATAAGTTTGTTTTTTATAAGTTTATTTTCTGGTTGCCAAACAATTAAAGACAAAACAGACAAAATTGTTGAAAAAGAAAATACAAAGTTAAGTCAATTTATTGGAAAAAGTTCAAGCAATTTACAAATTGAATTAGGTAAACCTGATGAAGATTTTAAAAATGATAAGGGTAACCTAGAGTTTGTTTATAATTCTAAAAAATATGGAATACTATGCGAGAGAAGATTTGAACTAGATTCTAATTCTATAGTGATTGGTTTTGTTTCAAATGGTTGTTTCTAAAAATTAGAGACTAAATTTTTCCAGCAATTTTTAATGCAAATGCATAATCAAGTGCAATTTCCTCTATAGCTCCATCTCTACCAGATTTACCACCATGACCTGCGTTCATTTCAGTTTTTAAAAGTAATAAATTATTATCAGTTTTATATTCTCTAAGTTTGGCAGTAAATTTTGCTGGCTCATCAAACAATACTCTGTTGTCACTTAAACTTGTTGTGATCAATATATGAGGATAATCCATTTTTTTTATATTGTTATAGGGAGCATAAGAATAAATATAATCAAAGTGATCTTTTTTATCTTTTGCATTTCCAAACTCATCAAATTCCCCAACTGTTAAAGGTAAAGAGTGATCTAAATTAGTTGTCAAAGAGTCCACAAATGGTACTGCCATTATAATTCCTAGAAATAATTCAGGGGCTTGATTAACTACAGCACCCATAAGAAGACCACCTGCAGAGCCACCCATACCTATTATCTTATTTTTTGAAGTATATTTATTTTCAATTAAGTATTTTGCAGAAGCAATATAATCTTCAAAAGTATTTTTTTTATTAAGCAGTTTTCCTTCTTTCCACCACTTCATACCTCTTTCCATACCCCCTCTAATATGGGCTGTAACCCAGATGATATCTCTATTAATTAAACTTAATCTAGTAGTAGAAAAGCTAGGGTTCATAGAACTTCCGTATGAACCATAACCATAAAGCAACAATTTAGCACTTCCATCCAGTTTAGTATTTTTATGTCTTGTAATTGTAAGAGGCACCAATCTTCCGTCGTATGATTTGCAATCAACTCTTTCAACAATGTAGTCTTCAGGATTATGACCAGAGGGGATCTCTTGTTCTTTAACTAATTTTTTTTCTTTTGTGCTTAAGTTATAAGAATAAACTCTAGACTGTGTTTTAGGTGAAGAATAACTTATGTATATCTCGTCTGTATCTTTATCTCTTTGCATTAAAGAGGCACCAGGAACATATACAGTTTCATCAGAAAAAATTAGCTCTTCTTCTATTCCAGTTGTGATATTTTTTACAAATAATTTATCTAAAGCATCTGAAGTTTCAGATCTTATGATCCAATTTTTTAAAAATGTTAACCCTCCAATTAGAACTTCATCTTTTGCAGCAATAAAGGTTTTCCAGTCTGGTTTTTCCAAGTTATCACTAATGTCTATTTTAAAATCTTCAGCATTTTCATTAGTATGATTGTAAAATTTACCATCCCAAGAATTAACTGAATAAAGAATTCCTCTTTGTCTTTTTTTTATTAATTTAGGTTTAGGATCTTTTTCATTAACATCAAAGTAATATTGTTCAGAAGTATTATGGTCTGAAGAGTTGATAAAGAAATATTTATCATCTGAACTTAAACCAATTCCAACTGTAAAAGCCTCACTTTTTTCTTCAAAAATTAATTGATCTTCGTTAACTTTAGTTCCTAATTTGTGTCTATAAATTTTTCTCGGTCTATGATTTTCATCAAGTTTTGAATAAAAAATATATTGATCATCTAAACTAAAAGTTATGCCACCCGATGTCTCCCTTATCTTATCAGTTACTAATTTTTTCGTTTCTATGTCTCTAATATATATTGTGTAATATTCAGAACCCTTTGTATCTAAAGAGTATCCTAAATATTTATCATTAAAACTAACTTCTAAATCGCCAACACCAAAGTATTCTACTTTTAGTTTTTCTTTTTCTTCATCACCATTCCAAATTTCTTCAATATTATTAGTTCCAATTTTTTTTCTTAATTTTATAGAATAATTTCCTTTAGTAGTTGTTTTTGACCAATACTCATAATCAAAATCTTTAAAGGGCAAGGATTCGTCATCTAATTTTATTCTTCCTTTGATTTCATCAAATAATTTTTTTTGAATGTTCTTGGTGTCTGATAAGTGAAAATCAGTATATGAGTTTTCTTCTTCAAGATATTTTCTGACTTCAGGGTTTAATTTTTTACTATCCTTTAAAACCTCCAAGATGTCATCTTGATGTATCCAGCTATAATCATCTTCCCAACTAATATTATGACACGTTTTTATTTCTGATTTTTTTTTAAGATGTGGTATTTTCATGGAAACAAATTAAATATATGAATATTATCATTTATACACTAGTTTTTTTGGGAATTGTTTACTTTTTACTTAAATTAGTAGCTAACATTTCGTCAAAAAAGATATCAAAACATTTAAGAAAATTAATTTTTTTTGGCTTAATAATTTTGGCAATATTACTTGTGGTTGCAGGTAAGTTTTTATTAAGTATACCACTTACGTTGCTTAGTTTGGCTTTAGTTAAGCTTAAGGGGTTTTCAATATTTCAATTAATTGGATTATTTAGACTTATACAAACACTCAGAAGCTCTGGAAGATTTTCATTTAACCAAAATCAAAATATTAAAAATTCCTCTAAAATATCTAGAGAGGAAGCCTACAAAATTTTAAATTTAGATATAAAAAAAAATATTACTAAAGATGATGTTAAAAATGCATACATAAAAATTCAGAAAAAGATACATCCAGATATTTCACCAGAGACCACAAGGTTATCGACGATTGTAAATGAAGCTAAGGAAATTGTTTTAAAAAATATTTCCTAATCTAAAATTTTTTTGAATTGTTCAAAAATTTTATTTGGATTAATTTTATCTTTGCCTAAAGTATCATGTGACACTGTACTTTCTCCATCTGGCATAACTGGATACATTAACGTACTATAACTTCCATATAACAATGGCGTATCTGCCATTAAGACAATGGTTTTAACACCAAGACCCGATGATAAATGACTAAAACTTGAGTCATTACAAATTGAAATGTCACAATTTTTAATTATTGGTAAAGTTTCATATATATCTAAATTGTCTAGAGGAACACATTTGTCCTTAAATTCTGTATTAAGTATTTCTTTTAAAATTTCTTGCTCTTCTTGATTTTTGCCAGTAGCTAAAAAAAATTTGCAAGGATAGATATTAGAAACTTGACGAATAAGTTCTAGAAAAGTTTTAGAGGGAATTCTTTTAGTTGGGCCTGATCCACCTATACCAAGTAAAATGTTTTTTTCCTCTTTATTAATTTTAAATTTTAATATTGCCTCTAGAACAGATTTGTCATTAACAAAAATTTTAGGATTTTCCAGTGTGTCTAAATTTAAATCTTTATTTAAAAGTTTTTTTGCAGCGTCGATAATATGTTGTTTATTTTTTGAAAATAAGGGATATTGGTGAATATCTTTAATACCAGCAAATCTCGATATTAAGTTGAATCTAAGTGACGAGTTAAAAATAAAAACTTTGTCAAAGTTATATTTTCTAAGTTCTTTTGTTAAGTTTATAAATCCTTTAAAACCCTGGTGCTTAGCATTCTTTAGTTTATTACCCTGTTCTAAGATTATTATTTTTTCAATAATTTTGTTATCTTTTAAAAATTGGTCAGCTTTAGAACTTTTTTTGACCAGAATACTTACTGGTGTATTATACTTTTTAGAAATAGCATCTATAAATGGAAGATAGATTATCATATCTCCAATCCCCATTTTATTTTGTACTACTAAAATTTTCATTTAATACTTTATCATCTTTACTAAATTTTTATTTTATATAAGTTTAACATATGAGTAAAATTAAAGGTATTTACGCAGCATCAATGTCAGTATTTAATAGCGATTTAAGTCTAAACATTGAAAAGACAGTTAACCATGCTGAAAAAATAATAGATATGGGCTGCCATGGTGTTGCAATTTTTGGAAGCACAGGACAAGCGCAACTTATATCTATAAGTGAAAAAATTGGTCTATTAAATGAATTATCAAAAAGCAAATATAGAGAAAAATATTTAATTGGAACTGGGCTTAATTCTTTAAATGAAACTATAAATTTAATGAAGGTTGCAAGCTCTTTAAATTTTAGTGATTTTTTAATAATGCCACCTGCTTATTATAAGTATGGTGATAGTGAGGTAATAGAGTTTTATTCAAGAATAATTGATGTTTTACCAGACAGTAGAGTTATTTTATATAACTTTGAGAAGTTGTGTGGTTATAAGTTTAGTATCGAATGTGTTGAAAAGCTTGTTAAGAAGTTTCCAAAACAAATAGTTGGAGTTAAAGATAGCTCTTACAACTTATATGAAAATCTAAAGATTGATAATTTTTCTATTCTACCAGGATCAGAGTCAAAACTATTAAAAGGTTTGGAATTGGGATGTACTGGAATTATTACTGCAACTTGCAATGTAACGGCAGAATTATCACGACAAGTTTATGATGATTTTATTGAACAAAAAGAACAAACAAAAAATAAAATGCTCTGTGATGTCAGAAATACTTTTGAAAAATTTAATTTAATTTCAGGGTTACATTCTTTTATGTCTGATGAAAATAAGATTTATAAAAATGTTCTGCCCCCTGTCAGTCTTTTAAATGAAAGAGATAAATTTCTATTGATAGAGGAGCTTAATAAGCTTAATTTCACACTGGGATCCTTAAAGGCGGCTTAGATGCAATTAGCAAGGTTTTTAAATAACATATTTAAAAAAGATGGCTTCATACTAGTTGATGCCAATTCAAAAAAATATATTATAGGCTCTCCTCAAAAAAAAACTCCAATTAAGCTTAAGATTTTAAACAAGAAGCTTCATTATAAATTACTATATCGCCCTGATCTATACTTTGGAGAAGCTTATTCTGATGGAGATATCGTTATTGAAAATGGAACACTAACTGAATTTTTAGATTTAGCGCTTATGAATATTGGACGAGGAGAAATAAATTTTTTTAGTCACCTTATAAATAAACTGAGTGGTTCATACAGATATCTTACAAATTTTAATTTCATAAAAAAATCTAAAACTGTCTCTTATACACATCTGACGCTGCCGACGAAGAGGATAG
>OLHU01000355.1_pt1 | contig 8161 bp, 10 predicted proteins | sample 1609321 | NCBI WGS metagenome assembly OLHU01 (sample SAMN05416716, study PRJEB24817) | seawater metagenome | isolation source: Sea water | place: Canada:Atlantic | collected 2013-07 | reverse complement strand
AGTAGGTATTTCTGAACCCCACAAAGTATGGATTCAAGATAGTATCTTTTTTTGTATAAGCTAAGTGATCCCCTGAGCTCATTTGGCATACTCTTCCACCTTTACTGATGAGATATGCATGTCCAGCCGCAATATCCCACTCACAAGTAGGTCCAAATCTTGGATAAATATCAGCTTCATTATCTGCTAAGGAGCATAGCTTTAAAGAACTGCCCTTCTCAACAACTCTATAACTGATTGGAAGCCCGTCAATAAATTTTTCTTCTAAAAATTGTAAGAATTTCTTATCAATATCAGTTTGATGACTTTTACTCATAACTATTCTAATTGGATTAGGCGTAAAGTCACTTCCACCCAGACTAGCTAGCAAATGCTTATGCCAACTCCATTGATCAAAATAATTTATTAACTTAGAATATTTTGAGGGACTCTGAAAGAAGGAGCCAGACCAAATCTTTCCCGTTGCTGGAGCTGCAACAATTCCAAAAACTGGTATAGAGTTTTCAATAAGGGCTATATTCACGGTAAATTCATCTGATTTGTTTATAAATTCTCTTGTTCCATCTAGAGGGTCTACCAGCCAATAGGAGCTAATCGGGTTTTTATCTTCTTTTTTATAAGTTTCTTCAGAGATAATTGGGATTTGAGGTGTAATTTCTTGAAGAGCCTTAACTATTATATCGTTAGCGTTATTATCTGCCTCTGTCACCGGGGAACCATCTGATTTAATATCCAATTGAAAAGAATCTTTCTTATAGACTTCCATAATTGCATGAGATGCATCTATGACAGTTTGTTGCAATGGGTTTAAAATACCTTTTAAAAATTTATGCGTAATCTTCATTCTAATATAATAACAAATGCCTCTGATATATTGCTAGATATTGATGGCGTGATATTAGACCAAAGTTTTGATAATTTATTTTGGCAGGAGTTAATTCCATTAAAACTGTCTATATCAAAAAATATTTCTTTAGAAGAGGCTAAGCTTGAGATCAAAACAACTGCGTCAAAGATTTATGGGACGCTCCCTTGGTATGAATTAGAGTTTTGGGAGAATAGGTATGATATTGATTTTCTAAGTGTTGCTGCTGAGCACAGCTCAAAAATTAATTTTCTGCCTAATGCAGAACAAACATTAAACCAACTTTCATCATTGGATAAAAGAATTATCTTGCTAACTAATTGCGATCCAAGGCTATTAAATATAAAAGCCGGTTCTGTTCCATTTATGCAATATGTTGATGGCTGCATCTCTTCGGTAGAGTTGGGAGTTGTGAAAGAGCATCAAGGTTTTTGGAGCAAAGCTTTTAGATATTTTAATATCAATCCAAAATTTTCTTTATTTGCGGATGATAATCTTTATGTAGTTAAAGCAGCCGTTAAGGCAGGAATTGAGAATTCATTCCAGGTCTTGGAGCCAACAAGTGATGTCAATATTATTAATGAGCCAGAGGCGATTCTAACAATTAGAAATATTGGTGACTTAATTTAAGCAGTTTGAATTGGATAAATTGGAGTAATCAACAGCATCTAAGATTTTTGTGAAGATATCAGTGTTATCCATGACCCCTGTAAAAGCATCAGCTCCAGGGCCATATGCATATACACCTACAGGAATTCCTGTATGCCTGCCTGTTCCCCACTGAACTTTAACCTTGCCATTGTCCTGGCCTAGAATTTGAAGGCCCCCGGTCTCGTGATCTGCCGTTATTACTAAAAGTGTTTCGCCATTATTGCTTACAAAATTCATGGCATTCTGAATTGTTTGATCAAAATCTCTAAACTCTTCTATCATTTTAGCCGAATTATTATCATGTGCAGCCCAGTCAATTTGACTTCCCTCACTCATTAAAAAGAAACCAGAGCATTCTTTAGATTTTAAAGATAAAAATTCTAAAGCTATATTGGTCATACTTTTCTGAGTAGGTTTATTCTGTGATCGCTCAATGCCATCTTCATCAAAAAGACCAATTATTTTTTTATAATCTTGTATATTTTCTATAGATAAAGCATCTTTCTCTTTTAGTAAAAAGGAATTTTCTTGGAGCTCATTTGTATCAAAAAACTCTAACCCTCCTCCTAAAGCAATGCTGATGGGAGAACTCAGTAACTGCCTAGCTATTTCTTCTCCTTTATACCTTGAATCTACATGGGCATAAAAAGCAGCTGGTGTTGCATGTGTAATTGATGATGTAGCAACTAATCCAGATATGAAGCCTTTTTTTGATAAGAGCTCGGGAATCGTTGGGACTATATCTTTTTCAGGTGATATTGATAGAAATTTGTTGGTAGTTTTTATCCCAGCTGCCCAAGCGGTCGCTGATGCTGCAGAGTCTGTAATCAGACTATCATCTGAATGGGTTAATGAGATTCCTGAATAAGGCAATTGATCTATGGCAAGTCTAAAATCGGGACCTCCAATAGCAATTCTTGATAACGCTATCTGATTAAGCCCTGTCCCATCCCCAATTATAAGAATAATATTTTTTGGCTTTACATTTTTCTTAAAAGAATTAATTTCAATAAGATTGGGGCTGGTATTGCCAATAGGAATATATTCAATTTTAGTTTTACTTTGAACTAATAAAAAAAGTAAAACAAACAGACTTAGGACTAAGACAAGAATAGATTTGTTTTTCATTAAGGCTTCAGAGCTTCTAATCTCTTTTGAATCATTTCTTCTTGTGTTTCAGGATATTGATTACCGTATATAGAGCCCTCCCATTTTCCATACATTGGATTTGGGATCATGAACCATTTACTTCCCCACATATCTTTATATTTATTAGCAAGATCTTTTCTAGCCTCTGGCTCTAAAGTAGCTTCCTCTGTAGAGATAAAATCTGTAATTTGATCGCCAACAAGCATAATAACTCTATAGTTACTTGCTACAAGAGCTCTTCTTGAAACTTTATCAGAAGACCATCCTTTTTCACCTTTCATCAAAAGCACGTCTTCATCATCATCAAATGGCAGGCCAAGTGCTTTGAGATTTACTCTAGTTGCATCTTCTAACTCTGCAACTCTGTTAGTCACGTAGAAGATTTTAATATCTTTGCTTTTTGCATAAAGTAAAAAATCTTTTACGCCATCGATTGCTTCAGCAGAACTTTCAAGACCCCAGTCAATCCATCCGCATGGGTATGAACAACCATTTAAAATAGATCGCGCTTGATGAGGAGTATTATTTAAAACTGTCTCGTCTACATCCAAAATAATAGCTGGCTTTTTTAAAGAAAAATTGTCTTTCTGCTCCAGTGCTGCTGTCCAGCTCTTGTCAGATAAAGCCTCGTCTATTTTATTGGTTGCATTGGTATAGGTTTGTATATTGTTAGCAGCAAACTCTGCTGATGTTTGCATATAAAGTACTGCAAGCAATGATTGTTTTTGAAAAGAGTTATCTACTGTTTCTTCCGATGAAACAAAATTAGTAAGAAGTAGAATGCCAATTAAGGATGATAAATATATTTGATTAGGTGATTTCATAGTACAAGACCATTATAATGCTAATAAATTATTTACAGTGATAAAAATCATATGAACAATGAATTATTAGAAAATCTTAACAAGCTTCAAAAAATGTTTGTTTTGTTAAGTGAAGAAAGAAAAGTTGTTATGTCACATCATAAGACCTTTGAGCATGTTGAAGAAATGAGGGATATTCTTAATAAATCTATAGAGATAATTAAAAATGACTAATTACACATGTTTTGATGTAGAAATAAAAGATCATGTAGCTCATATATCTATGAACAGGCCTGATGCTTTTAATTCCATGATAAGAATTTTTTGGAAAGAGCTTCCGGACTTGATCAAAGATATTGATAAAAATTCTAAAGCAAGGGTCATAGTTCTTTCAGGACAAGGTAAGCATTTTTGTGCTGGTATGGACTTAGCAACTTTTGCTCCTTCAGAAAAAACTGCTGAAAAGAAAGATCCAGCTAGAGTTAGAGAGGCTTTCTATCATGAGGTATTAGAGCTTCAAGATGCCTTTACGGCCTTAGAAGAATGCCGAATGCCTACTATTGCTGCTATTCAAGGAGCTTGTGTTGGCGGGGCTATTGATATGGTTGCTGCATGTGATATGAGATATTGCAGTAATGATGCTTTTTTTAAAATAGCGGAAGTCGATATCGGCATTGCTGCAGATGTGGGTACGCTTCAAAGATTACCAACATTAATGCCTATTGGCGTTGTAAGAGAGCTTGCCTATACAGGCAGAAAGTTTGATTCAGCTGAAGCTAAATCTCTTGGTCTTGTTAATGAAGTTTATGATTCTCAGGCAAATTTAGTTTCTGAAGTTAATAAAATAGCTAAAACTATTGCTAGCAAGTCACCATTGGTAACAAGGGTCATTAAAAAACAGATTAATTATGCAAGAGATCATTCTGTAAAGGACTCTCTGGATTATCACGCAGCATGGAATTCCAGTCTTATTAGCGGAAATGATTTAGAGGAGGCAATGACTGCTTACATGAATAAATCTGTTGGCAATTTTGACGATCTTGAACCCAAGCATTCATTCTGGGAAAAAGATAAAGGCTTAGTTTAGTCTCTCAAGAAGACTGGTTCAGAGGCTGAAGATTCAGCTTTTGAAAAATAATAACCATCTAAATTAAACTTAGAGATTTTTTCAAAGTCTTTGATATTATTTTCAATTATCCATCTGGCCATTAGGCCTCGGGCTCTTTTTGCATAAAAACTAATAATTTTATGCTTACCGTTTTTAAAATCTTTAAACACTGGGGATATTACGTTAACTGTTTCAGGCATCTTTCCAAGGACAGAAAAGTATTCCTTTGAAGCAAGATTAATTAATAGGTCTGATTTTTGAGAGTTCAGATCATTTATGACATTATCCTTAACTGTACTTCCCCAAAATTCATAAAGATTTTTTCCTTTAGAAGTTTGAAGTTTTGTTCCCATTTCCAATCTATAAGGCCTCATTACATCCATTGGTCTTAAGATTCCGTATAAACCTGAAAGAATTCTTAGGTGCTTTTGAGCAAACTTTATTTGTTTGGCATTAAAATTTTCTGCCTCCAACCCTTGATACACATCTCCTTTAAAAACAAGCATAGATGGCTTTGCATCTGAGGAAACTGTCTTAGAAGCTTTCCATGATTGATAGCGATCAAAATTTAATGAAGCTAATTTATCGCTCAACCCCATTAAGCTTGCAATGTCCTTAGGTTCCTTTTCTTTTAGATTTTTTATAAGCTTGGAGGATTGGCTTAGAAACTGGGGTGCAGTATGATTGCTTTTAGCATCAACAGAGTAATCTAAGGTTTTGGCTGGGGAGAGAACTATTAACATGATAAATATTCTAACTAAATCTTCGACATACTTCTAATGAATATTGTAGAAAAGTTCATAAATATTATAGGCGAGTATATTTCCTATCTCATCCCTTTAATGACGCTGCTCATGATTATTGTCATTGTAAGTAGGTATTTTCTTGGAATTGGCCAAACGGGCTTACAAGAATTAGTTATGTATTTTCATGCTCTTGTCTTTCTTGGTTGTGCTGGGTATGCCTTTAATAAAGATGAGCATGTAAGAGTTGATATCTTTTACAGGGATGCATCTGATAAATATAAAAATGTAATAAATCTTATTTTTGGAGTTATTTTTTTACTGCCTGTAACCTTTATTATAGTGTTTTATTCTATAGAGCTAATTAGTATGTCTTGGAAGATTCGAGAAACATCAACTGAGGCCGGAGGTCTTGGTTATGTCTTTATTCAGAAAACATTTATATTCTTATTTCCGCTCACGCTTTTTGCAGCTTTTATAAACCAACTAATCAAAATTATATGGAAATAATACCTTTTATATTATTGATGTTAGTTTGTTGTGCTTTGCTCTTTGGCTATCCGGTAGCATTTACCTTGTCAGGTATATCCATCTTGTTTGCCTTGATTTGCATTCCTTTTGGATTATTTGATCCGGATATATTTAAAAGTATTCCTTTAAGAATATTCGGCATTATGAATAACGTGACACTTCTTGCAGTTCCCTTATTTATATTTATGGGCACTGTTTTAGAGAGATCGGGTATTGCAGCCAAGATGCTTGAGAATATGGCTTTGGCTTTTAAGAACATTAGAGGGGGATTAAGTATTTCTATAATTCTTGTTGGGGCTCTTTTAGCAGCAAGCACTGGGATCGTTGGGGCTACAGTCGTTACTATGGGGTTAATGTCATTGCCCGTTCTAATTCAACAGGGTTATAAAAAAGATTTCTCAGCCGGTCTTGTTGCATCAACTGGAACGCTTGGACAAATAATACCTCCTTCTATAGCCTTGGTACTTCTTGGAGATGTTATGTCTAATGCCTACCAAAGAGCACAAAATAATATGGGGATATTTTCTCAAAAAACAGTAACGGTAGGAGATCTTTTTGTAGGGGCTATTGTGCCTGGTATTTTAATTTGCCTTGGTTATCTTTTTTATACTCTTTATCAAAATAGTAAAAATGCTGATATTCAATTTGATCCCAATGCCCAGTCAGCATCTAGCATAGATGTTTTAAAGACACTTGCCATGCCTTTGCTTTTAATTGTTCTTGTTCTAGGCTCCATCATTGCTGGAATTGCAACGCCAACAGAAGCATCTGCTATTGGCGCTATGGGAGCTTTATTTATTGCCCTAGTAAACGGAAAATTTAATTTAGCTTTTATCAAGGAAGCTAGCGAAAAAACAGCAATAGTCTCAACAATGATTTTTACTATATTAATAGGAGCTTCAATCTTTTCCTTAATATTTAGAGGAGTTGGGGGTGATGAGCTGATTAATCTTATTTTTGGCTCTCTACCTGGAGGTCCATATACCGCTTTAATTTTTGTCTTACTATTTGTTTTCTTGCTTGGTTTTATTTTAGACTTTATAGAAATTTGCTATGTAATAGTTCCACTTGTGGCTCCCCCTTTATTGATGATGGGGTTTGATCCTGTGTGGTTAGCAATTCTTTTGGCAATTAACTTACAAACATCTTTCTTAACTCCACCTTTTGGGTTTTCTCTTTTCTATTTAAGAGGAGTGGCTGACGAAAGTATCAAGACTTTAGATATTTATAAAGGAGTTATCCCTTTTATCATTATTCAACTATTAATACTTACCCTTGTATTAGTTTTTCCTTTTATTGTTTTATAAGATAATTTTTGGGCATCCCTTATATTTTGCAGAATAGTCCAATTTTTCTAAATCTTTCTTGGCAGCTATTATTTCAACAGAATCATTGTTGCCCATATTCTTAAAAAACGTAGATGACGATTTAATCTGATCTTTTCCTAAAGAAGGATATTTTTTAAAAATATCCTGAGATGCTTTGGCTATATTTTTGCATGACAAGTAATTAAATTGCCCTGATTCTTGGTAATCAACTGAGGAGCAAGATGCTAAAAGCATAGTAACTATGAAAAAGCTTTTTATATTTTTATGGATTTTAAATACTCATTAAATTAACTCTAATTAAAGTGTAACTTTGGATATCGTGTTAATGAAGATAAGAAAGATGTTTTAAAATAGCTTATTTTTAATGAGTAATTAATACACATGATGTATTTAGATGTATGCTTTAATAATTGACATTAAAATAGAATTTTAAAAGCGTTATGAAAATAGATAGCAGCTTCATAGCAAAAAATGCTGGAGCTAAAGCACTTCACCTGATTTTTATAAAAGAGTCTATGGGTATTCCTGAGCTTATTATTCTCTCTGAAATAGCTGTTAGAAGGCACAATAATAAACCCCTTCCTAACGTAAAATGGTTTCAAACTACTCTCCAGATATCATTTACTAAAGTAAAGGCAGTCCTTGATCCTCTTGAAAAAAGAGGTCTTATTATTAAGACACAGGCTAGAGATGATCATAGGGTTAAGGATATAAACCTTACTGAAAAAGGCTTTAAATTCATATCTGAAATCTTGGATGTACTTCCGCGCAGTAAGAGATTGGGCACTTAAGTCAATATTTTTTTATAAAAGAGGATCTGATCTAGATCTATTATCTTTTTCTTCACCTTTTGAACAAAATCTAAAGATATATTTAAGTATCAAAAATATATATTCTTTTATTATTCTAGAGTATTTCTTCAATTACTATTAACTAACTTATGAGTCTGTCTCTTATACACATCTCCGAGCCCACGAGACGGA
>OLHU01000351.1_pt1 | contig 8239 bp, 7 predicted proteins | sample 1609321 | NCBI WGS metagenome assembly OLHU01 (sample SAMN05416716, study PRJEB24817) | seawater metagenome | isolation source: Sea water | place: Canada:Atlantic | collected 2013-07 | reverse complement strand
TAGAGTTGAATTCAAAATAGCGATTATTTTTCCTAAAAATTAATTTAATATTTTCTTCCCAACGTTTAAATTTATAAGGCCCCGTTCCGATTGGGTTTGATCTAAATTCAGCTCCGTAATGAGATGTAACTTCTCTTGGAACAACGCTGCAGTACTTCATAGTTAATAAGCCTAGAAATGCAGGAAATGGTTGCTTGAGTGTTATTTGAAACTGGCGTCCATCAACTGCTTTGTAAGACTGCACATTTTTCAGTACCCAACTTCCCGGAGACGCTAATTGGGGTGATTTCAAACGGTCAAAACTATACACGAAATCAGTGGCGTTTACAGTTCGAGTATTGCTTTTACCAAATAATTTATGGGGATGAAAGTACACGTCTTCTCTTAGATCAAACGTGTAGGTCTTACCGTCTTTAGAAATAGTCCATGAACTTGCAATTGCAGGAGAAATAACTAGAGTTGAGTCCATTTGTACTAAGCCGTTAAACAATTGGTTTGTAGCCCATATATCGGCATTATCTTTGGCGAAAGCAGGGTCTAGCGAACTGATATTCTTATGCTCATTATATCTAAACACTTGATCAGACTTAGATTCATCGTTTGTTGTACTGCAGCTTAAAATGAAGTTGCAGTAAATAATAAGACTTCCCAAGTAGATTCTGAAGTATTTACAGGCTTGCTTTGTCATTATAGATGTTAGTTGTAAATTAGTACACTTGGTAAAAGTACAAGAATGATTGATAGAAAAAAAGTCGCTTTTTATACTTTAGGTTGTAAATTAAATTTTTCAGAAACTGCAACAATCGCTCGTAACATTCAAGATGAGGGTTTTGATCGTGTTGAATTCTCTGATTTTTCAGATATATATGTAATTAATACTTGTTCGGTTACTGAGAACGCTGACAAACGATTTAAAACGATTGTAAAGCAAGCTCAACGTGCTAATGCCTCCGCTTATATAGTTGCCGTCGGGTGCTATGCACAGTTACAACCGGAAGAATTGGCTGCTGTTAGTGGCGTTGATTTAGTTTTAGGGGCTACAGAAAAGTTTAAAATCACAGATTATTTAAACCAACTCACAAAAAATGATACTGCTGCAATTCATTCTTGTGAAATCGCTGATGCTGACTTTTATGTTAGTAGTTATTCAATTGGAGATCGTACCCGTGCTTTTTTGAAAGTTCAAGACGGCTGTGATTATAAATGTACTTATTGTACTATTCCTTTAGCTCGTGGTATTTCTAGATCTGATACACTTCAAAATGTATTAGATAATGCTAAAAAGATCGCCGATCAGGGCATCAAGGAAATTGTCTTAACTGGGGTGAATATAGGGGATTATGGAAAAGGAGAATATGGTAAAAAAAAACATGAGCATACGTTTTTTGAGTTAGTCCAAGCCTTAGATACAATTTCCGGAATACATAGATTGCGCATTTCTTCCATTGAGCCGAATTTATTAAAAAATGAAACAATTGATTTTGTAGCCAATAGTAATTCTTTTGTACCTCATTTTCATATTCCTCTACAAAGTGGCAGCAATGTGCTGTTAAAGGCGATGCGAAGACGCTATATGAAAGCGCTTTATGTAGATAGAGTAGAGCATATTAAAAGAGTATTGCCAAATGCATGTATTGGAGTAGATATAATTGTTGGCTTTCCTGGTGAAACCGATGATATATTTTTAGAGACTTACAATTTTTTAAATAGTTTGGATGTTTCTTATTTACATGTATTTTCTTATTCAGAACGTCCAAATACACATGCAGCGACACTTGCAAACGAAGTTTCAAAGTCTGTTCGTTCTAAAAGAAGTAAAATGTTAAGAGGTCTTTCGGCCAAAAAACGACGTGCCTTTTACGAGTCTCAAATTAACACTCCCCATACGGTCTTGTTTGAAGGAGAAAATAAGGAAGGGTATATTCATGGGTTTACAGAGAATTACGTCAAAGTAAAGTCACCATGGAATCCAAGCTTAGTAAATACGCTTCACAAGGTTATGCTTACAGAAATTGATTCGGACGGATTGGTAAGGATTGAATTTAAATATTAATAAAGGTAAACTTAGATACGAATTCCTACAGGAAGCATTTTTCTGTAGCGACGATTTCGTCGAATAAATTTGGCAACCGGTGGACTTGTAGGAACCACACTTATGTCTTTTTGAATGATATTCTCTAAAACTATTTTCAAGAAGTTTTCTAAAAAGGCTTCAGACATTAAAACTTCAGGAATATTTAGTTTTGTTAAGAAAATTTTTCGTTCTTGTTGTGAATACTCAAGAGTTGCAAGCTCAGCACCAACTTTAAGTTCGTATTGGCGTAAAAAAACATTGTCTATTAAATTAGAAGCGTCAACCATAATAAAAAGATTTGGTAAGATTAAGATTACTCTTGAGTGCAAATTTACGAAAAATATATCTAACTTATTAATTATAGTTTAGTGCCCAAAAAAATCACCAAGACACCCATATACTTTTTGCCAGGTTTAGCCGCGAATCCGAGTATTTTTAAAAACATAAAACTCGCTCCAGATGCTTTTGAAACTTTCTACTTGGAATGGATGATCCCTGATCATAACGAGTCTATAGTTGATTATGCCTTGCGTTTTTGTGATAAAGTTAAGCACGAAAATGCTGTTTTAGTTGGAGTTTCTTTTGGAGGTATCATTGCACAAGAAATGGGCTTAGTTCGCCAGTTCAAGAAAATCATTATTATATCAAGTGTTAAAACTCGTGATGAATTACCGCTCCATCTTCAGTTGGTAGGAAAAACAAAGGCCTATAAGTTAGTCCCTACAAGTCTGTTTGCTCAAAATATAGATTTGCTGTCTAAATTTGCCTTTACTAAGACTATTGTGAAGCGATTAGATTTGTATAAACTCTATTTGTCGATCACAGATAAACGATATTTAGATTGGGCTATAGAGCAAGTAGTGTTGTGGGATCAAACAACTTACGATCCTAATTTAATTCATATTCATGGCGATTTAGACTCCATTTTTCCAATTGAAAACATCAAAGATTGTATTGTGGTCAAAGGGGGAACACATGTAATGATTTTGAATAAATATAAATGGTTAAATGAAAACTTACCCAAATTAATCAATAACTAATATTTAAGCTATTTTTTTATAGTTTGTCTTTAAATAATCTCTGATCATGCAACATTTTAAAACTATTTCTTTGTCTCTAATAATTTTAGTATTATTTGGTTTTGTTTTACTGGCCTTCTCGGATAAACCAAATTCTAATATTCAAATATCCAGTCCTGAAAATGGGTATAATATTTATGCGATTGAGATTCCACCTGAGTTATATTTTTCTGGAGAATCTATGCCAATCCACATCCCTGATATTCGTGAGCGTATAGACCGTGAGCTTTTAGTTAATACTTATTGGCAGTCAAATGGCTTGTTAATGTTTAAGCGTTCGCATCGCTACTTTCCAATCATTGAACCTATCCTAGAATCGTATGGTGTTCCGAACGATTTTAAATACCTAGCACTTATTGAAAGTGGATTGCAAAATGTAACATCATCTGCAGGAGCAAAAGGCTTTTGGCAAATTATGAAGCGCACAGGAAAAGAGTATGGTTTAGAAATCAATTCAAATGTTGATGAGCGTAATAATTTAGAGCTTTCCACGATATTTGCATGTAAATACTTATTAAAAGCCAAAGCTAAATTTGGTAATTGGACTTTAGCAGCAGCCTCCTATAATGCGGGAATTAGTGGTATATCTAAACAGCTAAGTAGGCAAGAAGTTTCAAGTTATTATGATTTACTCTTAGGGGAGGAAACTGGACGTTACATGTTTAGGATTGTAGCTTTGAAGGAAATTATGAGCCGCCCAAAAAAATACGGTTTTAACTTTTCTGAAGATGATTTATATGCCCCTGTGCCAACTTATAAAGTTAAGGTAGACACAGCAGTGACTGATTTTGTCAAGTTTGCGAATTTTTTTGGATTGAATTATAAACAGCTTAAAATACACAATCCTTGGCTTAGAGAAACATTTCTAAATAACAAGTCCAGAAAAGTATATACTTTTCAGATCCCTACAAAAGAGTATTATATAGATTTAAATTAGCGTCTTTTACCTCCACGTTGCTGTCCACCTCCAAAATGCGGATTTGGCATAGACGCTTTTTTCATTTGTTGCTTCATCATTTTAATTTGTTCAGACAACATATCCCTTTTATCAAGTTTTTGAGCTTCTTGAAGTAATTTTTGAGCTTCTTGCTTTCGTCGTTTTGTAAACGCTATACCCGCAAGATTAAGTTTAGCCATTGCTAAATCATGGTCCATAGACAATCCAAGACTAATAGCATCTTTGAAGAATTTCTCAGCAGCATTCATGTTTGTTTGTGATACCATAATCCCTTTAAGAAAATTATAGTAGCCTTGTTGTTTTCGAGTCAGTGCTGATTTTGGTTTTTTTATTTTGTTTAATAATCGATCAGTTCCTGGAAAATCTTGTTTCCTTAACTTAAGAAATGCCAGTAAAATCATTTCGTTTTTAAAATAGAGAAATACAAAAATCAAAGCCAAAAGAATAAGCATTATTCCATTTCCGACATAAGTCTCTGTGATTTGATAAATAGCATATGCGAGAATCGCAACAGCAAGAACTAGTTTTATATTTTTGTTGAACATATCTATGGTTTTATTTAGCGAGTACAAAGGTAGTAAAAACAAATCAAAATTATTTTAAAATTAGGTTTGTCAAAGTAAAAACTCTTTGTATATTTGCCCAGCGTTTTGAAGAAGATGAAAAAACGCTTTTTTAAAGAAAATAACACTCGTAAAGTTTTAAAAATATACTATAATGAAAAGAACGTTTCAACCATCGAAGAGAAAAAGAAAAAACAAACATGGTTTTAGAGAAAGAATGGCTTCTGCCAATGGAAGAAAAGTTCTTGCTAGAAGAAGATCAAAGGGAAGAAAGAAAATTAGTGTTTCTTCAGAACTTCGTCACAAAAAATAATGATTAACAATTGTTAACATTTTAAAGGTATTGCTTATAGCAATGCCTTTTTTTATATCCAAACGTTAACTAATTTTGAAACTAAGTATAATTTAATAAATTACATTAAAAAATGCCAAAAAGTAAAGATCTAAAATCAATTTTAATTATAGGCTCAGGACCCATCGTTATTGGGCAAGCTTGTGAATTTGATTATTCTGGAACTCAAGCACTTCGCTCATTAAGGGAAGACGGAATTGAAACTATTTTAATTAATTCTAATCCTGCAACTATTATGACCGATCCAGCAATGGCCGATCATGTATACTTGTTGCCTTTGACCACTAAGTCTATTATTAAGATATTAAAAGAACACCCACAAATTGATGCAGTATTGCCAACAATGGGTGGTCAAACGGCCTTAAACCTTTGTATTGAAGCAGATGAAAAAGGCATATGGACTGACTTTGATGTCGATATTATTGGAGTAGACATTGATGCTATTAATATCACAGAAGATAGAGAGAAGTTTCGTGAATTAATGCTTAAAATTGGAATTCCAATGGCACCTCAAGCAACAGCAACGTCCTTTTTGAAAGGAAAAGAAATTGCTCAAGAATTTGGATTTCCATTAGTCATTAGAGCTTCTTTTACTCTGGGAGGTGATGGTGCGGCTATTGTACATAAAGAAGAAGATTTTGATGAATTATTAACTCGAGGATTGGAGATTTCTCCAATTCATGAAGTTATGATTGATAAGGCGCTGTTGGGGTGGAAGGAATATGAATTAGAACTACTTAGAGATTCAAATAACAACGTGGTTATTATTTGTTCTATTGAAAATATGGATCCTATGGGAATCCACACTGGGGATTCTATAACAGTTGCTCCTGCGATGACACTAAGCGATCGCACCTATCAAAGAATGCGTGATATGGCGATACATATGATGCGTAGTATAGGGGATTTTGCAGGAGGTTGTAACGTTCAATTTGCAGTATCTCCAGACGAGAAAGAAGATATTATTGCAATTGAAATTAACCCACGTGTTTCTAGGTCTTCAGCATTGGCAAGTAAGGCTACTGGATATCCAATTGCAAAAATTGCGGCTAAACTAGCCTTAGGGTATCATTTAGATGAATTAAGTAATCAAATCACAAAATCGACTTCTGCTTTATTTGAACCAACTTTAGATTATGTAATTGTCAAAATCCCACGCTGGAATTTTGATAAATTTGAAGGTTCTGATCGAACTTTAGGCTTACAAATGAAATCTGTAGGTGAAGTGATGGGTATTGGTCGTTCGTTTCAAGAAGCACTTCACAAAGCTACGCAGTCCTTAGAAATTAAACGTAACGGCTTAGGAGCTGACGGAAAAGAAAATAAAGATTACAATCAAATTATTGATAAACTAACCCATGCCTCTTGGGATCGTGTGTTTATAATTTATGATGCCATTCAGATGGGTATCCCTTTGAGTCGAATTCATGAAATCACTAAAATTGATATGTGGTTTTTGAAGCAATACGAAGAATTACATTTGTTAAAAAATGAAATTTCTACTTTCAAGATAGAGACGATAGAAAAACCTCTTTTATTAGAAGCAAAGCAAAAAGGATATGGCGATCGACAGATTGCACACATGTTAGGCTGTTTAGAAAGTCAAGTCTATAAAAAACGAGAAGAATTAGGCGTCAATAGAGTATATAAGTTAGTTGATACTTGTGCTGCTGAATTTGAAGCAAAAACACCATATTACTATTCAACGTTTGAAAGTGATATGGAAACATCCGATGGCCACCGTTTTTCTGATAATGAAAGTGTTGTTACAGATAAGAAAAAAGTAATTGTGTTAGGGTCTGGCCCCAATAGAATTGGTCAAGGAATTGAATTTGACTACTGTTGTGTACACGGAGTATTAGCTGCTGCCGAGTGTGGTTATGAAACCATCATGATTAACTGTAATCCTGAGACCGTCTCTACGGACTTTGACACAGCTGATAAACTATATTTTGAACCAGTGTTTTGGGAGCATATTTACGATATTATTAAACATGAAAAGCCCGAAGGCGTCATCGTGCAATTAGGAGGTCAAACTGCATTAAAGCTAGCTGAAAAATTAACTAAATATGGTGTAAAGATTCTAGGTACTAGTTTTGAATCGTTAGACTTAGCTGAAGATAGAGGCTTATTCTCTAACCTTCTTAAAGAAAATAACATACCCTACCCGGAGTTTGACATTGCGACTACAGCCGATGAAGCAGCTAAGATTGCAGATGTTTTAGATTTCCCAATTTTAGTACGTCCTTCTTATGTACTTGGAGGACAGGGAATGAAAATTGTAATCAATAAAGAAGAGTTAGAAAAACACGTTGTTGAACTACAAAGTAGAATGCCTGGTAATCAACTTCTTTTAGATCATTATCTAGATGGGGCGATAGAAGCTGAAGCCGATGCTATTTGCGATGGTAAAAACGTTTATATCATTGGAATCATGGAGCATATTGAACCTTGTGGAATTCATTCTGGTGATAGTAATGCGACCTTACCACCATTTAACCTTGGTAATTTAGTAATGCAGCAAATCAAAGATCATACTAAAAAAATTGCATTAGCACTTAATACAGTGGGGCTTATTAATATACAATTTGCCGTAAAAGATGATATGGTATATATCATTGAAGCAAACCCAAGAGCTTCCAGAACCGTTCCTTTTATCGCTAAAGCTTATGGAGAGCCTTATGTTAATTACGCAACTAAAGTAATGTTAGGAGAAAAGAAAGTTACTGACTTTGACTTTAATCCACAGCTAGAGGGTTATGCGATCAAACAACCGGTATTTTCTTTTAACAAGTTTCCAAATGTAAATAAACAACTTGGACCTGAAATGAAGAGTACAGGTGAAAGCATTTTATTTATAGACAGCCTTAAGGATGATGAATTTTATGATTTATATTCCAGACGTAAAATGTATTTAAGTAAATAGTATGTTTAACAAACCCCTTATAAAGCTGACTATTGTATTTTTTGGAGTCCTATTAATTTCGAGTTGTAAAAATGATAGTATTTCAGATCTAACGCCTTCTACAACTGAACAGGAAGGCATCACATTGTATGACTTGGTTTGGCAAAACTCTAGTATTAGTGCTAACCAACAATTAAATATAAAAGTAGGGGATACCGTTAGGTGGACTTGGGGAAGTGGCACTCATAATTTAAGATCCACTTCAGGAGTTGAATCCTTTGATTCTGGATACCACAGCAGTTCAGGAT
>OLHU01000343.1_pt1 | contig 8307 bp, 9 predicted proteins | sample 1609321 | NCBI WGS metagenome assembly OLHU01 (sample SAMN05416716, study PRJEB24817) | seawater metagenome | isolation source: Sea water | place: Canada:Atlantic | collected 2013-07 | reverse complement strand
GCGTCAGATGTGTATAAGAGACAGATTTAAGGCTGGATGGAAATTATTATTTAATTGAATTTTATTTATTAAATCATCCTCAAGGTGAGTGCCGATGAGCGTTACATCATTTTTATTTTCTAAACATGGTACAGCGAATGCAGACCCCATCGCTCCAGCACCAATAATAATAATTTTTTTCATAATACTGTATTTTTTTATATTAATTTTTAGCATTTTGTTGGTAAAGTACAGTTATAAATTTATTAGGGAGAGGTGATTTTATGACAAAAGTAGCAATTATTGGTGCTGGACCTTGTGGTTTATCCGCTTTGAGATCTTTTGAGCAAGCTGAAAAAAAAGGTGAAAAGATACCTGAAATAGTTTGTTTTGATAAACAAGAAGATTGGGGAGGGTTATGGAATTACAGTTGGAGAACAGGATCTGATCAGTATGGTGACCCTGTACCTAATAGTATGTATAGATATCTTTGGTCTAATGGTCCTAAAGAATGTCTAGAATTTGCTGACTACTCATTTGATGAACACTTTGGGAAACCAATTCCATCTTTTCCACCTAGAGAAGTTTTGTACGATTATATCTTAGGTAGAGCTAAAAAAGGAAATTTAAAATCTAAAATAAAATTTAACACCTCTGTTACTAATGTTTCTTATGAAGGTAATAGCTTTGAAGTTACTTATCGTGATAAAAAAAATGATAAAATTTCAAAAGATATTTTTGATTATGTAATCGTATCCACTGGTCATTTTTCAGTTCCATTCATCCCAGAATATCCTGGAATGAAAGCATTTCCTGGAAGAATAATGCACTCTCATGATTTTAGAGATGCAGAAGAATTTCGAGATAAAAATGTTGTTGTTTTAGGAAGTAGCTATTCTGCTGAAGATGTAGCTCTTCAGTGTCATAAGTATGGGGCAAAAAGTGTGACCATAGCCTATAGACATAATCCGATGGGATTTAAATGGCCCGATGGAATGAAAGAAGTTTTTCACCTAGATAGACTTGAAGGTAATAAGGCAATATTTAAAGACGGTCATATACAAGAAACAGATGCTGTAATTTTATGCACAGGATATCTCCATCATTTTCCTTTTATATCTGAAGATCTTAAATTAAAAACAGGAAACAGATTATATCCACCAAAGTTATATAAAGGTGTGGTTTGGCAAAATAATCACAAATTAATATACCTTGGTATGCAAGATCAATTTCATACTTTCAATATGTTTGATTGTCAGGCTTGGTTTGCAAGAGATATTATAATGGGAAAAATTAAAGTTCCAAGTGACTCAGAGATTGAAAAAGATATCAATAAATGGGTATCTCTTGAAGAAAAGTTAGAAAATGCAGATCAAATGATCGATTTCCAAACAGAGTACACAAAAGAACTTCACGATTTATCTGATTATCCAAAAATTGATTTTGAATTAATTAGAAAAACTTTTAAAGAATGGGAGCATCATAAGGTAGAAAATATTATGACATATAGAAATAAGTCCTTTGCCTCACCTGTGACTGGATCAATTGGCCCAAAACATCATACAGATTGGGAAGTTGCGATGGATGATTCTTTAAAAACTTTTTTAGATCAACCCAAAAAATAATCGATAAGTTGTGATTTTGCATGATTTTTGTAAAAAACCTTAAATCTGTCTCTGATCAAGAGTGGTCAACAACTGAGAAATACCCAGGTGTTAGGTGGAAGTTTTTAATTGATGCAGATTTTATGGGAAGTTCTGGACTTTCACTTGGTTTTGCTGAAATTGCTCCAGGGGGCGACTTGACACTCCATTATCACTCACCTGCAGAAATATATGTAGTTACTGGTGGCAAAGGAATGTTAAATAAATCTGGTGAACTTGAAGAAATTAAAAAAGGTGATGTAGTTTATATTGCAGGAAATGCAAAGCATGCTTTAAAGAATGTTGGAACCGAAACCTTGGAATTCTATTGGATTTTTCCAACAGATCGTTTTTCTGAAGTTGAGTATTTTAACTAATCGATACCAAGATGTTTTTTTCTTTGCCCTACCCAAGTTCGAATTAAATGGTCAAATACCAGGCCTATAAATGCAACACAAATACCCAACGTTAACCCAATACCTGCACCTTTTTTATCAGATATAGCTTTTAAAATATATTGTCCTAAATCTTCTGTTCCAATAAATGCTCCAATAATTACCATAAATAAAGCAAAAACAATTGTTTGATTTAAACCAAGCATCATGTGTGGAAGTGCTAAAGGGAATTCAATTTTCATCAATCTTTGTATCTTTGTTACACCTGACATTGAAGCGGCATCATGTAAAGATGCTGGAACACTTCTCAACCCTTCAATAGTATATCTTGTGGCAGGTATAGTTGCATAAACAACTACTGCAATTAATACTGATGTATCTGTAACTCCAAAAAGCATCATTACTGGAATTAAGTATACAAATGAAGGAAATGTTTGAAAGATATCACAAACACCCAACATAAAATTTGTGGTATATTTATTTTGAAAACATAGTGCCCCAACAGTAAATCCAATTATAGTGGATATAAAAACTCCAAAAGTTGCCATGTATAATGTAACTAAAGCTCTATCCCACCATGGGCTTAATGCTATAAATAATGTTAATGCACCCACTACAAGAGCAGAACGTATTCCTCCAATTATATATCCAGAGCCCATGACTAAAACGAACGTTGCAACAATAGGCATCCTTAAATAAGCAGCTCGCATCGGTTGTAGCACATCTACTATCAACCATGTGTTAAAAATTTTTAAAGTATGAAAGAAGGTATCCCAAATCCAATCAACTCCTCTATTCCAAAAATCTGCAGTTGATATTCCTTTATTGTGCGGAACTTCAAATAGATAATTGAAGCCTTCTTTAAAGTAAAATGACCCAGCATAGGCAAATATAATTCCAATTAACACTGCACCAGCAAAAAATAATCCACTTTTATGACGTTCAAAAAAAGTTAAGTTACCAAAATAATCTATTTGTTTATTTGCCCAAGCTAAGGACATTTTATCTAATAATATTGCAATCAAGCTAATACACAAACCTGCTTCTAATGCCAATCCAATATTTAACTGATTTAATGCTAGTAATAAATTAAACCCTAATCCCTTAGCACCTATAAAAGCTGAAATAACTGCCATAGAAAAACACACCATAATAACTTGGTTTACTCCAATTAAAATATCTCTTCTTGCAGTTGGAATTAAAACTTTAAACATTAGTTGCCAATTATTGCATCCACTCATTTTGCCAGCCTCAATAACCTCAAGAGGTATTCCTCTAAGACCTAATAGAGTTAACAATATCATTGGCGGAACAGCTACAACCATAGTTATAATTACAGCAGCATGGTCACCAACACCAAAAAGAACTATTGCAGGAACTAATACAGCGTACTGAGGCATTGTCTGCATAACCAATAGCAGTGGATACAAAAACTTTTCTACACGTTTACTTTTAAATGCCGCAATACCTAAGCCCAAACCAAAAATAAAAGAAAGCGGTGCCGCAACCAATATAAAAGAAAGAGTTTGCATGGAGGGTTTCCATTGGCCAAAAATAGAAATATAAACCATAACTATACCAGCAAATAAGGCTAGACCTTTACCACTTAAGTTATATCCAAGTATCACAGCACCTGCTGCAATAATTGTCCAAGGTAATCCGGGTAGCTTTGCCCATGGATTTGCACCTATCCAATCCCAACTGGTAAATGCTACAACTGTTTGAACGCCCCCCAACATAATCTCTCTAATCAGTTCAATAAGAAATGTCATAAACGCAGTCATATTTCTTGTTAATTGTAAAACCAAGGGTCGGGTTTTGTATGATTGAGTATTTTCATTCCAAAACTCCATTGGCATCCACTCGTTCATTAAAAAGAATAAGGAATCGTTTATCCAAATAGGTAGCCATCCAAGTAGAGGAGGTAGCCTCCAAAAAACATCAAATGCGTAATATCTTACTTCTGCACCAAACAGTTTATAAGTGCTTTGATTTGGATCCTTGATAAATTCGGCCTGGCCTCTTATAAATTTGTAGGTTTCGGGAACATCTACAGCAAAGCATAAAAAGAAAAATACAATTAATAAAAATAACCATTGAAATAATTTTGGATATTTTTTTAATAATTCCATATTTTAATCACTATTTTTTTTTCCACCAAAAACAGTGTTAATTATTTTTGAAGGGTGAACAGTTCCAACAATTTGATTGTTTTCATCAAATACTCCTACAGATTTTTCTTGAGTTAAAATCTTTTCAGCTACATTTTCAATTATTTCACTTTTTAGCACTTTTAAATCACTTAAGTTTTCATTATGTGGTTTTTCCATAATATCTTCTATTTTTAATACTTTTTCTCTAGGAACTTCTTCGGTGAATTTTCTGACATACTCTGTTGCTGGATTCAAAACAATATTTGCAGGTGTATCTAGCTGTTCAATTATTCCATCTTTCATAATTGCAATACGATCAGCAAGCTTCAATGCTTCATCAAAATCATGTGTAATAAACATAATTGTTTTTTGTAATTTTCCTTGAAGTCTCAAAAATTCATCCTGCATTTCTTTTCTAATTAATGGATCTAATGCAGAAAAAGGTTCATCTAAAAACCAAATATCAGGTTCGACAGCTAATGAACGGGCAATACCTACTCTTTGTTGCTGTCCACCAGAAAGTTCTCTTGGAAAATAGTTTTCTCTTCCATCTAGACCAACAAGTTTGACCATATCCATAGCTTTATTAATACATTCTTGATCTTCAACCCCTTTAATTTGAAGTGGAAAAGCTATATTTTCTAAAACTGTTTTATGTGGTAGTAGAGCAAAACTTTGAAATACCATTCCCATTTTATTTCTTCTAAGATCAATTAGTTCTTTATTATTTAATGAAAGCAAGTCTTGACCTTCTATGAAAATTTTTCCACCTGTTGCATCTGTTAATCTAGAAATACATCTTAATAATGTTGATTTTCCTGATCCAGATAAACCCATCACAACTAACATTTCTCCTTTTGAAACTTCAAAAGAAGCGTTGTTCACTCCTACTATACATCCATTTTCTTGAAATGTTTTTGCGTCTACATTTCCATTGGCCTCTTGGAGCATCTTTTTGGCGTTTGTTCCAAAAATTTTATAAACAGAATCACATTTAATTACAGTGTTAGTCATAACATTTAATAAGTTACACGAAATAAAAATAAAAATACACTTTTTATATTATTTATACTTATTGTCTTCCTCCTTAAAAATTTTTGATAAAATAAACCCTTGTATCAATTCCAGTACTTAAAAAATTTAAAACTTCCCCACTAACAGTAATTTTTACTTTTTCTACGCCATCAATACTTCCACTCAAAACAAAGCCAGCAATACACTTGTTTTTTTCTTTATCCCAATTAACAAATGTTTCAGCAATTTGATTTCCATTAGTAGTATATATTTGTGTAGCTTTAAAATTTATTAAATTTGCACCCATAACAGCACGTTGAGGAATAATTTTTGTTATTTTGCAAACTGTTTCGTATTGTTCTTTTGACAACTTGTAATGATCACTTGCTTCATAAAAAGTTAAAATACCTGACGGAAGTGTAGAGATTATTTTACTTAATTTGTTAGCTTCTGCAATTCTTGCTTCTTCTTTTTTCATTTTTTCCACTAACTCATCACCCTGACCAAAAAAAACATTTAAAATAGCAAAAGTTAAAATTACAACAAATGTTAAAGAAACAAGACCACCGAATTGCCTAACTGGTTCAGGTAATAATTCTCTTAATTTATTAAAATATCTTATATTCATAATTACTCTTGTAATTTGCCATTTTTCCAAATTCCTATTTTTTCTTTTCCATCAGACCAAGTAAACTTTCCTTTTCCATTCATAAAACCATTGGCCCATTCACCCTCATATCTAGATCCATCCGGGAAGGTTAAAGTTCCCTGCCCACTCCAATTACTTTTGTTAAATTCTCCTTTGTAAATGTATCCATTTGGCCAAGTTTCGATTCCTTGTCCTTGTTTTTGTGTACCTACCCAATTCCCTTCGTAGGTAGTTTTGTCCGTATAAGTCCATTTACCAAAACCATTTTCACAATTCCCCTCACAACCTGTTTTTCTAGCAGATACAGATGTTGCAATTAAGAAACTTAAAATTACGTAAAATATATATATTTTCATTTTTTTATTTTAACTGCAGATATAAAAAGAAATGTCTTTTTCAAAGTTTTCACTTTTTAAGTCTTTTGTAACTTCATGAACTAATTCACCTGATTTTCTATTAATTATACCTGATTCTGAATAATTTTTTCCTTCATCAAAAGCTTTAAACAAAACTATGTCTTTGTTTACAACTTTTACATCAAATTTTGTATTTTTTGAAAGGAACGCTGATAATCCATTAATTAAAAGTTTTTCTGGTTGTTTTGCGTCAATTTCAAATTTATCTAAATTTTTTTCATTTAAATCTTTGGCTAGAAAAGTTTGATAATTATATTCTGAATTCTTAAGTATTTTTTTTTCTAACTCACATACAAAACTAATTTTAATATCTTCTTGTATATCTGTATTTTGTGCAAAAGATAAATTGAATATTAATAAGCTAAAAGAGATATATAGAAAACACTTAATCATTTAAATAATAAATCCTAGTTTGATTATTTGATTGGGTAGTATGTTTAAAAAAATCCCCCCCAACTTTGTTGGGAGAGATCTTAATTTATTTATTTTACCCTTACTTGGTAAAAGGTTGCCAAACACTCTTGTTATCAGCTAACCACTTCTTAGCAGCGTCTTCATGAGTCATCTTATCTTCGTCTACTAAAGCAGCCATTGCTCCAATGTGACTTGTTGAGAATGACATCTTTTTGAAGACTGCAGCTGCAGCTGGGTGAGTTGTTGGAAAGTCTGCATTAACAGCTTTTTTCAAATAACCATCTGGAGATCCACATTTTCCATCACCACCATCTTCTGGTCTACAACCAGCAGAGTATGGAGGGAAGTCTATAAATGTGAAACCTTTTCCATCCGTAAAGTTTGGAGTCCAGTTGAATATTATAGTTCCTCTTCCTTCTTTCTCAGCAGCTTTAAGTTCTGCCCAAAGTGCGTCTGCACTTCCAGCAAATTTAACTGTCCAAAGATCTCCTAACCCAAGAGCATCAATTCTCTGAGGTATTAAATCTCCGTGCCAACTTTGTGGACCTTCTAACATTCTTCCTTTTCCATCTGAATCAGGTGTTGCAAAGTTTGCAGCACATTCAGGATTTTTTAGTGCAGTCCAATCTGGAAGACCTGGACATAACCCTTTATCAGCAACCCAGTTTGGATATCCCATATCCTCAAGAGTTCTTGCTTCGTGATCACCCCAATCAGTTATGCCACCTTTTTCAAGCGCTGTAGTGAATGATTTACCAAAAGCAGATTCCCAAACTTCGTGTGCTAAAGATACATCACCTATACGAATAGATTCATATACAGCTTGTGAGTCAGTGTTTACATAGCTTACATTGTTTCCCATGCTTTCAAAAATTCCACCAATAACGTGAGCCATTACAATTTGGCTTGACCAGTTATGAGTAGCAATAGTTATAGGCTGAGCGCTATCACCACCTTTTTTGGCAGTTTTATCTCCTCCTTGCATGAAGAACATTGCGACAGCAATAACTACCACCGCACCGATAATTAACGGTAATTTATTTTTCATATTTCTCTCTCCCTTAATATTAAGTTAAGTGAGTATGTTCTCATTAATTAAATTTATAGTCAATGCTCTTTGATTATATTAAGCTAATCTTAAATTATTAAAATTTATACTGGAAATGCTACATACTAGTAATGATATACGAAATCCGGGCTTAAGAACTTTACCATCTGGAGTTGAAAGATATTTTGTAAAGGGTGGCGGTCTCTCAATAATAGAAGTTTTACCAGAAGATAAAATTGAAATCATTAATGATGAAGGAAGACAAGTTAGTGAAATAATTGTTTTTAATTCAAAAGGTAAATCTGATTTATCTATTTTAAATTTAAAAGAAAATTCTAATGCAGATTTTTCAAAAAGAGCTATCTCAAATGATGAAAAAATTTCAAAACTTTTAAAGAAAAAAAACCTTGATTTAGATAATGCTAAATCATCCATTATTTTTAGTGAAGATTGTTTTATGGGTGAAAAAATAACATTAACCTCAAAAGATAAGTGTATGGTTATGATTGCTGCACCTGGTGATGCAATGAATGTTCATGAGCAAAATCCACCAACAGATTTAACTATTTTTTTAAATAAAGCTAAATTTATTGAAA
>OLHU01000337.1_pt1 | contig 8415 bp, 3 predicted proteins | sample 1609321 | NCBI WGS metagenome assembly OLHU01 (sample SAMN05416716, study PRJEB24817) | seawater metagenome | isolation source: Sea water | place: Canada:Atlantic | collected 2013-07 | reverse complement strand
GAACCGCTCGATCCTCGTGGTAACTACGCCTCGTCCGCGGAGGACGCGGAAATCGAGCGCCGAGAGGTAGAAAAGTTCGTGAACAACGAAGTGTTCGAGCCACTACGCGCACCGGAAGGTATGGAACACCTTGTCCGGGCGGCGCCCATCTTCCTCATCGAGAAGAAACAGATTGGAAAGGCCGCCGTGAAGCATCGGATGATCGCGGACCTGAAGGCGAACGGAGCAAACCGCCGACCGGTGAAGAGACCGGCGTACTTCCCCACGAAGGAGTTCGTCGTGGAAAAGGTCCTTCTCCAAGACCGGCCTTTGTTTGAAAGCGATGTTATGGACTGCTTCCATCTTCTTCCTGTCGACGAGGCGTGGCGCTGGCTCGTGTGCATCCACTGCCCTACATACGGGGCCCTCCAGTACGCTGCACTCTCGATGGGCCACACGAACTCGGTCGCCTACTGCCTGTTTGTGGTCTACTGGTTCCACGCCCATCTGCGGCGGAAATGCCTAATAGAGTGCGGAAAAACTCTCAACATACCGGGTGCGCCAACTTTCAACCCCACAAGTTCCTCCATCCTGTACAAGAAGATGTGCGTCGAGCAGCATATGGACGATTTAATTGGTGCGGGGCCTCCAGACCTTCTACGAGCCTCTGGAGAGGCTCGCGCTATTGTGACGGAAGGCAACCGTCTCGGGCTCGCGCAGCACCCCGAGAAGCTTAAACCGCCCACCGTGCCGAAAGCGCAGAACAACGACCCAGCAGATGATCGTCAATACGGAGGATTTCAGTTTGCGACGTCACCACTGGCACGGGGAGGCGTCGACAGCACCATCAAGTCAGCCAGGGTAATGGCGGGCGTCTTGATGAATGTAAGTTCCCTCTCCAGACGCACCCAATTGGGTTTCTACGGCAAACTCGTTTTCTTGGAGAATACTTTGCAGGACACGCTGCACCACGCCATTGATGCCACGAGAGCAGTCCTCGCCGGCGGGGGGGACCACAACGACCGGTTCTATGATGAAGTTGTTCCCGTCCCAGCAGCTGGAATGCGAGCGGCCAAACAGTTCGCCAAGCTCGCCGATACCGGCGAGACCTTTCAATCACTCCCACCGGCAGACATGGAGGTTACCGTCGCTTTTACCGACGCGTCGAAGATGGGGGGCGGTTTCAGCGCCATGAGACAGGGAGCGGTGGTCGAGATGGAGATGACCTTCGACCCGTCAAAGCTTCCGACTCACCACTCCATGTACACGGAAGCCTTGCAGATGGCTGTGGTCCTTCGGAAATGCTGTCGAGTGCATCGGGATACCGGCCGCAGCATCCTGTCAAACACCTACATCATCTACTTCACCGACAACGACCCTCTCGCCTGGGCTCTTACTCACCGCTACAGTGCGAACGAGCGCCTGCAACGGCTCGCCCTGGAAATACTGGCACGCGTCCGGTCCCTGAGCTCATTCATATGCGCCTTGTGGGTGGCTGGTACCCGGCTCATCGCTCAGGGTGTCGACGACACGAGCCGCTCTCGAAACGCCCCGGTCAGCGTGCCTGAAATGTGGGTCTCGGCGCTGAGCCCGGTCCGAGCCCCGGCCCAACTATGGTATATTCTCGAAGTTCTCATTGGGGATGGAGGCCCAATTGTGCCCTGGTACGCTACGCCCGAGTCCCTTGCGGGTCGCTGCTCAAGAATCGTGGCAAACCCTTGGGGCAACCGTTTTACGTTCGATGCTGTTATGAAAGCTAGCGTGATGAGTCTCTCAACCCAAGTGATCATTGTGACCCCACGCCGAGCTTTCCAACGATGGTTCAGAAGTGCCAGACCGCTCATGCTGTTGGCAGATATCCCAGCTGGAAGTGTTTTTAACAGCAGCTCTAACCACGAGCCTTTGCACGTGTATTTTCTTCCCCCTTTCAACGCCTCAGCACCGTTTCACGATCCCAAACTTGTTGCCAGTCTACAGGACCATGGACATTTGCGGAGTCTGCAACAAATCCTTCCAACCGGGCGAGTCGAGGCTCACCTGCGTCGCCTCAGAATCATCATCGAACGCGTCTCGCTGCTGCCGTGGAACGCTTCACTTGCGATGCTACGTGTCCGACTTGCGGCTGCCATCTCCGAGACGGCAGGGGGCGAAGGCGCTCTTGGGAGTCCGCCCCCGGGTCGAGGACTCGCGCCGGGGACATTTTGCGTGTGCCTGGTGCGTCGTGTCGTCTCAACTTGGGGATGCAGAAGCCATGGAGAACCGGCCAGCCCTGGTGGAGCTGGAGATCCTGCGGCAGCTGGTGGTCTGGGCAGCGACGAGCGAGAAGACCCTTCAAGGGGTGAACACGGGACGCAACAAGTTGCTGTCGGCCGCCTCGGCACTCGACATCCAGATGCCGGGCTGCATGGCGCTGCCGCTTGCTCAGGAACCGGTGATTCGGTACCAATGGCTTATACTCAAAGCAGCCCTGGAACCGAAGGCGAACGGCGACCCAATCAAGTTCTCGTCCCTGAGCTGCACCTTCGATGCTGTCGCCTGGTATCAACAAGAGACAGGCGCGTACAGCTCCCGCGAATGGCAGATAGGCCAGGGGGTTCGTTTGTCCGGCACTACCTGCCATTTTTCTGCAACGACCCTTATGAAACAGTTTCGAAAGGGGCTCAGCAACGTCATGGGGACGGCTTCGTCTCAAGCAGTATGCGTCCACTTCCAAGTCGTGGTCGATCTGCAAGCATATGGGGAGCGCCAATGGACGGCGGCCTCGGCTACGACCAACCGAGCGGCGCGACTACTTCGGCTCCACGTGATAGCCCGGGCCACGACCGGCATGCTGGCCTACTCTTTGACATGCGCCCGACCTGGGGAGCTCGACGCAACCTCAACAAGTGCTTTAAGGGAATGGGAAGAAACTTTGCCGGGAACCGGAGCAGAGCTCGATCTACACTTCATCCATGCAAAGATCCCGTGGTCGAAGACGGACCAGTCGGGAAACGGTTACTCGCTGTACCTGGCGCGAGAGACGGCGTCGGGGCTCCGACTCACTCGCTGGATGCGACGCCTCCACCGCCTGAACGTCGCGCTGGGGTTCTCGCCCGACGAGCCTGCGTTCGCGGACCCTGTTACCAAGAAAGTCCTCACGGGGGCGGACCTGATGAAGGACACCCTCCTGCCGTGGATGAGGGCGATCGCTGCGCAGTCCCCCCCTATGCCGTCAACGAACTACCTGAAATCTGTAGACTGGACAAATTTACAGCTGAGATCGTTTCGAAGGGCTGGCATCCACCGGATGCGGCTACTGAAGGTCGACAAAGACGTGATCAACTACTTCGGCCGGTGGAAAGCAGGAAAACGAGAGGCGATGCAAGTTCGGTACGACAAACTGGCCATCTCGGAGAGCGTCGCAGCTGTGGCTGCGATGTAGGAGGGACACGAGAGCTGGACACAGAGCGTGGGCTGGCGACTGACGAGCACGCCCTTTGGGATGTTGGGGTTTGGAGTCAATTGGAACATGCCGCGGCTCTGGCCTCGGACCCATTTCCGGACCCATTTTCAGGCCCATTTCCGGGCCCATTTCTGGACCCATCTGGAAGAGGGACTTTAGGCCCATGTGACCGCGAACAGACCACAAGCACGCACAGCGCTCCGCCTCTGGCAAGTGCCATTGGACTTTGTGATGGCAGGATTTTTCCCTGCAAAATACCACCAGATAATTAGAAATATGAGCGTTCCAACTTGGTTTTACCGCAGCAGCGCGGCGATAGCTCCCTTTGTCTCAGTCGCCTAAAGCGACTTTGGAGGAGGGAGATATCGTCGCGAGGAGAGGAAAAAAGCAACAACTTATGAGTTTCTCCAGTCCGTGAATGAATTGTTCTCGTCAAATATTTTGTGAAGTGAAACACTTGTCAAATTTTGTGAAGTGAAACACTTTTTGAGAAAATCCAAAGCTCAGATTCTGAAAAAGCTCACAACGTTTTCGATCGAAGCATAGCTGCGACAGAAGATCGTCGATCCTTTTTTCGTGGACTTCCTCCTTAGCTCCGCTTCTTGTCGCCTTCCGCTCCGCGCAACGCGAGTGCTCTTACTTCGGACAACCTCCGGCTGTCATCGCCAGCGCGTGTGCTTTCCCCTATTCGGTGAAATCCCACTCCTTTCCTGTGTGTGTCCAGCTTCTGTGTAGTGTTATTTTTATGGCGCTTCCGAGGATTTCTAGGATGATCCCGGCCGGCCGAGTCAATCTAGGCAAATTTGAAGCCTTATTTCAAGAAGTTTGCGGGTATATGCCTGATGGCCATGGTGTATCCAGTACGCACTTCGTTACAGCTATTGGTCATTTCTTTCAGTATTTGGATACAGACCATTTGGACATGGATGCGGATCCGATGGATATTGAATTGATGAAGAAGTACGGATTGGGTTTTGCGAACTATGTCTACGACAATAATGTTGATATCTCACTACCTCCTTCTTCGACGGGGAGGCTTAGCGAAAGGAGATTGGGACAGCATCAAGCTCGGCCCGAGAGCCCGAAAGGGGATGAGCAGTTGGAGGTCAACAGTGACGGGCGGGAAACGGACGGGGGTATCTCTCAGTTCGGAATGAGTGTCGATGATGAAGAGCTCTCGCCGGTTAATCTCTTCAGTAAAGGTCCCCCCCCAAAGGATCCTCGTGGGTCTGCGGCGGCCATGCGCAAGATATTGAGAGAGGCTAGTGCGTCGGATGACGTGGATCTGCTCGCTGGCACTCGGCCTTCTCAAGCATTCACGGGAGGAGGAGGTGACCGGGGCCACCCTTCTGAGCCTCCTGGATCGGCGCCAGGGAGAATGTCCGGGCGAGCCTCAATTCCCAGGCAGACGAGGCCACCTGGGGGTACTGAGGATGCAATTCTGAAGGAGGTTCGGGGTCTTGCTGCACTTGTACGCGGTCTAAGTGTCCAGGTGAATGAGATGGGTGATCAGATGGGTGTGTTGGATGGTCGGGTGAGTCGGGTGCTGTGCGAGCAAGAGCGTACTCAACAGCGTCTCGACCAAGCTGAAAGCCACCGGGAGACTACGGACGAGTTCATGCTGCATTTACACAAAATGTATTCGACTAAGTCTTCTCCGATGGGGGGACCGGTGCAAAAAACTTCGCCGCCGAGTCAGCTTCAGCCTTCTCCGACCCTCCCGAGCAGTCACCCACCTACCCGTAGTGACCCTTACGCCGAAAGGGTTCAAGAGCTTCAAGCATATATAACTGACAAGTCATCTGCCATGGGACGCTCGCTCTGTCACGACTGGTGCAATGGCATTCCGTCCGAGGTCATCCTGTGCGTGGTGGATATTTACGTAGGTGATGGTCATGATCCCTCCAACCACCCGGTGACGGACCTCGTGTACATGCACCGAGCGAATCATAAGTTGTCGTTAACGTCGGTGTCGAACTTCGACGGTTTGCAGCGCCTGGTGGACCTCTCGAAGCAACAGATACGGGAGCATCTGGAATCGTTGTCGCTGAAATGGACAGCATTCGAGCTCAAGACATACCAAAGTGAGCGCGATGCGGGCAACACGCCAGCTCCTCCACGATTGCCTCGCGAGCTCGAAGCTACTCCCTTCTTCCTTGGCGTGAAGGAGTACTACCAATCCTACTACGATTTGGTGTCTGCCCTGGCACGGTTTTACAGAGAGTACGAGCAGACGCCCGAGGCATGGAGGATGTTGAAAGAGGTTTCCCAAAAGCTTCTGGCCGACAGATCGGCGTGTGCTCGTCGAGGCGGCACCACCGCAGCTTCTACTGATCAGCGGGCCGAAGAATTGATGGGGATGTTCGACGTCACCTTAAACTTTACCCGTCAGCGCCTCGACAAGAACAGTTGCTTCAAAGTCACGGACCCTCCGATGTGGCTGAGGGAACACCTCCGAGAAGCAGACATCGCTTATCGCAATGCTACTCTGAAAACTCCTCAGCCGCCTCCTACACAGTTTACAACGCCTCCGCAGAATACCACTACTCTTGCGACAGGAGGCAAGCTGACCTTCAAGAGGTGCTACGACATCTTCCGAAAAACCTTCAACGGTTTGTCTGGCTTCCCCCATGCTAAGCAGAACTTCAAGGGCACGAACAAGCTGTACGACACAGGATGCGCTGGGTGCGGCAGCCTTGAGCACAACTACGAACAGTGCCCGGCTCAGGCCATGACCAAGACGCAGGCACGAGACATCCTGTTGGGTATTGGCCGCCAAGCTGGGAACTCTCAGGCGCTCACCAACGCAAGAACTAGCGTCACCGAGTTCGTAGCCGCGGTCGAGAAGGTCTACAACTGACGGGGCGCCCCTCATGACGTGAGGGGACCCCTGAATATGGCTTTGCAGGCCATCCGTGACCAAACTATCCCCCCCCCTGTTGTAATGACGTCTTTAGCATGCACTAGGACTGACAGACAGGGAGGACTTGAGAGCTTCGGACACGTTTGGGCACGCGACGGCCAGGGGGGATGGGTGCGCTTTGCTGAGCACACCCGCAACGGCGTGATCCACTTGGGTCAGACGACCACTGCAGCACCACTACGCACAGCATCACACGACGATAACTGCAATCGGGTTACGACACCGCACGGAGAGGTCCAAAAATTTTGGCAAAAGCTATTATCTTCGAATTTCTCCAGCACTCACAACGACGGTAAAGCACCACACGACGGTGACCGCCCATCAGCGGCGGGATCAGCCACGGCAGCAGGCGCGGAGGCAACGGTCAACGACATCAACTGCAGCGACGACTGCCCATACACATCACACCACGGTAACTACACTGAAGCAGCGGCTACGGCAGCAGCAGCAGCGGACGCGGGAGCGTCAGCCGACGACGGCATCGACAGCGAGGGCCGCCCTGAGGGGCGTCTATCGGCCTGGGCGCCAGAGGCAGCCAACGTCGGGCTGGGGGCCAGAGGATCGCTCCGACGCGCAACGCTGCCCTGACCACGGTGACGGTGACGATGCGGTACTGGGCCTGTCCCAGAGGGCCATCGGCGACGATGCGCCGCACACATTCGTGTCGGTGACTGACGCTAACGACTCCTTGGGCGGGGCGCTGCTGCAGCGTGGCTGGATCTGTCACGGCCATGGCGGAAAGGGGGACTTGATCCAGACTACGGACTTTCCTCCCCCCCCTCTCGCATCACCAGAACGGTGCCCTCGGTGCGATAGTCTTACCGATTTCACTGCCATTCGCACCCCTGATGTTCTGATACTTCAGCTAGCTGCATGGGACCAGCTTCGCACCTTCCTGGCGGTCATCCAGCCAGGCGTCGTCACCACTCTCGTTATCCTCCTGCGCGCAGCGGAGGTTACGATGGGGGCCGGAGCTGTGAAGGAGATCGTCTCCGCGGTGAAACAGTCGGGGCCTACGGTGTCCATGTCTTCCTGCACGCTGGCTCTCCAGGCCCTCGGTTACCCCTCCGCCGGTGCGTGGACTGCCATCTTCGTGTGGAGCACAGCGGGGGACGCGCAACACCTTCTTCCTACGTTCTCCGACATCCCATCCGGGCACGGAAGGAGCGTGAGCGAACGTCTTGGGGACGCGTATGGAGACGTCGTCACGGTGGACGTGTTCGAGCCGGCACCGAAGCATCACCCGTCGCACCGGGCGTGGTCCAGAGTTGTGAAGGCGGGCCGCGTCCGGATCCGAGGCGCTTGGTACACTGTATTCAGCCCATTGGGACAGCTTCCGGCGCCCGACTGGCTCGATCGCCCACCCCTACTCCGTCGCTCCGAGCTCATCGTCGGTCTGGATGCGGTAAACGTGGCTCGGCTGTTCGACCTGTCTGCACGGCCTTCGAGTCCCGTCGAACTACTCTGGCTGGCCTTGCCGGGGGCGGGCGCAGCTTTGGTTGCCAACGTGCTGGAACCGTTTACACACCTCCTACGCTACCAGCGACGCCGGCCAGGCGTGCCAGGCTCTTTTTCTCGGCGTACCTTACATCATCAAGCCCGACGCCCCCCCCTCCGTGGTGGGAAGTGGTGGTGCGTCGACCCGGGATGTGCCACATGCAAGACACTCGAAGCGACCACCGAACACCGCTCCAAGGTTCAGTCGCTCGCCCAATCATTCCTACGTCTAACCTTCCGTGTCTTCCTCCGCGTACTGAAGACAGATTTCGTGGATTTCGTAAAGACTGTAGAGGAGGACAGACTGGCGGAGTGTACCCATGGTTTCCGACAAGTTATGCGAGCATACAAGGTGAACTACTACGGAGGGTGCTTCCAGTACGACGACAGCGCGAAGACACGAGTGGTGTGGGTGCCAAAGCTATTGCGGAGACTAGTCTTCTGGCGCTGGCCGGAAGAGGTCCGGTGGGGGCTCCTGAAAGGCTTCAACCCAGGTTTCGACTTCGCTGACTTCGAACCGCCCGATCCTCGTGGTCTGTCTCTTATACACATCTGACGCTGCCGACGAAGAGGA
>OLHU01000333.1_pt1 | contig 8458 bp, 8 predicted proteins | sample 1609321 | NCBI WGS metagenome assembly OLHU01 (sample SAMN05416716, study PRJEB24817) | seawater metagenome | isolation source: Sea water | place: Canada:Atlantic | collected 2013-07 | reverse complement strand
ACTTTACAGGATTTGTATTTATCGTTGATAAAACGACTGCAAAATTAGTAATTTTTTTCTTAAGATATGCTACTAAAATATTTTTTATGTGCTGTTCACTTTCATAGTGTCCGATGTCAGCTAATAATAGTTTGTTTTCTGCGATAAAAAAATCATGATATTTTAAATCTGAAGTGATAAAGGCTTGAGCTCCAGCTGATTTAGCAGCCTCTATTGCAAAACTACCTGAGCCTCCTAACACAGCTACTTTTTGGATGGTTGTATTTAATAATTCGGAGTGTCGTATGACAGTGCAGTTAAATTTGTTTTTTATGAAATTTAAAAATTCAGAACCGTTCATAGGCACTTCTAAATCGCCTATCATTCCCATTCCAATGTGTTGATTAGTGTTTTCTAGTGTAATTATTTCATAATCAACTTCTTCATATGGGTGATTTTTAAATAGTGTTTTCAGAACAGATTTCTCAAGGTGTTTTTCAAATTTTATGTTGATCTGAACCTCTTTTTCTTTTTGTAAAACTTGCTTCTTTCCTACAATGGGATTTGAATTTTCATTGCCCTTAAATGTGCCTTCTCCATTAATATTAAAACTACAGTTACTGTAATTTCCTATCCTGCCAGCGCCAACATCAAACAAGGCCGTTTTAATAGCTTCTGCGTTTTCTTCAGGGACATAGGTGGTGAGTTTTTTTAGTGTTCCTGTTTTTGGAATAAGTACTGTTTTGTTTTGAAGTTCTAAAATTTCACAGAGCCCTGCATTTACACCCTCAAAAGTATTGTCTAAGGCAGTGTGAATCGCATAAATCGCAATTTTATTCTGAATTGCTTTTAAAACAACCCTTTCAACATAGTTATTTCCTGTAATCTTTTTTAACCCTTTAAATATAATGGGGTGGAAGCTAATAATTAAGTTGCAATTTTTTTCAATCGCCTCATCTACTACCGTTTCAAGTGTGTCTAATGTGACTAATATTCCTGTTAATTTTGTGTTTTTATCTCCAACTAATAGGCCTACATTGTCAAATTCTTCGGCATAGGCAAGGGGGGCTAAAGCCTCCAAGTGCGTTATAACATCTTCAACTATCATAAGTTTTTGTTTACCATCAAAGATAAAATAATTACTTTCGTTGTAGTGAAGCTTTTAAGAAAAATATTATTCCCTTTTGTCCCCCTCTATTATGTGGTGGTGTCTTTAAGAAACAAACTATATGATTGGTCTTTTTATAAGTCTACTTCTTATGACTTTCCTCTCATTTGTGTTGGAAATTTATCAGTTGGAGGAACGGGAAAAACTCCTATGGTTGAATATTTAGTTTCATTTCTAAAGAGCAAATATAAGGTAGCCACTCTAAGTCGTGGGTACGGCCGTGTTTCCAAAGGATTTGTTATCGCTGATTTACAATCAACTGCTCAAGATATTGGCGATGAGCCTTATCAGTTGTTTAAAAAGTTTAAAGACATTTCAGTTGCCGTTGATGCGGACCGTCAAAATGGGCTAGATCTTTTAAAAAAATCGAAACCTTCTATTGAAGTTGTATTACTTGACGATGCTTTCCAGCATCGAAAAGTATCAGCAGGGTTTAATATTTTACTTACCGCTTACGATCAAATTTACTGTCATGATTATGTTTTGCCATCAGGTAATTTGAGGGAACCTAGGTCAGGTGCTAAAAGAGCCGAAGCGATTGTAGTAACTAAAAGTCCTAAAAGCCTAAGCCAAGAGCATAAGTTTAATATTATCGAACAACTAAACCCTGAATCAAATCAGGAGGTCTTTTTTAGTAGTATACATTATAGCGATGTTTTAGTATCATTAACATCGAGTCGTTCCGTTGCTGACTTAAAGGCGGTTCGTTTTACACTTGTGACGGGCATTGCAAATCCAGCACCATTAGTTACTCATTTAAAATCAATAGGATTAGACTTTGATCATTTAGAATTTAAAGATCATCATGAGTTTTCTAAATCAGAATTGGAACTTATTTATTCAAAATCTTTTGTATTGACCACAGAAAAAGACTTCTCACGTTTGAGTTCCGAAACTCAGAATCAGGTTTATTATTTACCTATTCAATTAAAAATTGACCGTTCGGATGCGTTTGAAAAATTAGTTGATTCTTATATTAAGCAGCACTTTTCTTAATCACTTATTTTATAAATAAGATCAATAATACGACTTGAATACCCTGTTTCATTGTCGTACCAACCTATAATTTTCACCATGTTCCCTATTACCGAAGTCATCTGCGCATCAAAGATGCATGAGTATGTGTTTCCAACAATATCTATGGACACTATTGGGTCTTCAGTGTATTCGAGAACCCCTTTGAAGGATGAATTAGCGGCTTCTTTAAAAGCAGTGTTAATGGCTTCAACAGAGGTTTCTTCTTTGACATTGAATGTAATGTCAGTCAGTGAGCCATTAATAACAGGAACTCTTATGCCACACCCTCCAATCTTTTCAGAAAATTCCGGAAAAATTTTGGTCAGCGCTTTCGCTGCGCCAGTAGTTGTCGGAACGATTGATTGCCCAGCTGCGCGTGCTCTTCTCAAATCTTGATGAGGTTGATCGTGTAAGCTTTGATCTGTTGTGTACGAATGTACAGTTGTAATGTATGCCTGATTAACTCCACAAAGGTCATTTATAATGGATAACATAGGCGCGGCATTGTTAGTAGTACAAGATGCGTTGGAGACGATAGTATCCTCGTTTTTCAACAAATGATCATTAACCCCTAGAACGATTGTTTTTATAGCGTCGTCCGTAGGAGGAACGGTTAAAATAACTTTAGAAGCTCCATTAGTGATGTGGTGAACTAATTCACTTTTTTTCTTAAACTTTCCACTTGACTCAATAACAATATCTACGTTAAAAGGCTTCCAATTAAGATTTTTAGGGTGGGCTTCATTTAGGAAAGGAATCTTAATATCATCAATAATAATATGTGCATTATCACTAGATACGTTCTTTTTTAAGGTCCCATGAATACTGTCGTATTTTGTGAGATGCGCAAATGTTTTTACATCTGCTATATCATTAATTGCGACGATTTTAATTCCAGGGTGCTCAAGTAGTAATCTAAAAACGCGTCGTCCAATACGTCCAAATCCATTAATAGCTACTCTAACCATGGTCAGTTAATGTGTTTTTGAGCTTTATAAGAAGATCTGACCAATGCACTACTTTCAACGTGGCGGAAACCTAATTCCAATCCTATCGTTTCGTATTCTTTGAATTGATCTGGGGTGATAAATTGCTTGACAGGTAAATGTTTTTTACTTGGCTGTAAGTATTGGCCGATGGTGACAACATCTACATCCGCATTTCTAATATCATGTAGTGTTTGAATAACTTCATCACGCGTTTCTCCTAGGCCAAGCATAAGACCTGTCTTTGTGCGGCGTTGCCCATTGTCTTTTAGGTATTTTAAAACACCTAGACTCTTTTCGTATTTAGCCTGAATTCGTACCTCTCTAGTGAGTCGTCTCACGGTCTCCATATTGTGTGAAACAACTTCTGGAGCGACTTGAATAATTCGTTCAATGTGTTTTTCAATCCCCTGAAAATCAGGAATTAAAGTTTCCATCGTTGTGTTTGGATTCATGCGTCTAACCGCCTTAACGGTTTCTGCCCACATAATACTCCCCATGTCTTTTAGGTCATCCCTGTCAACGCTTGTAAGAACAGCGTGTTTGATGTTCATTATTTTGATTGATCTTGCTACTTTTTCAGGTTCATCCCAATCAACGGTTTCTGGCCGTCCTGTTTTAACTCCACAAAACCCACAAGATCGAGTACATACGTTTCCTAAAATCATAAATGTAGCAGTCCCTTCTCCCCAGCATTCACCCATGTTAGGGCAGCTTCCAGATGTACAAATAGTGTTTAGGTTGTATTTATCGACAAGACCTCTAAGCTCTGTGTATTTTTTGCCAGTAGGTAGTTTTACACGAAGCCATTTAGGTTTGGGTTGACGTACAATTGGTTCTGAAAGAGTTTCTACATCCATGGATTCAATTTAAAGAAACAAAGATACAAAGTATTCTTATAAAAAAATCATAAAATTGTGAGATACCATATGCTAAAACTAATTAAAAAAAGAAGGCCTAAACAGCTCATGAGATGCATTAATTTTGAAGGCTGCCATTCTTTTGGAGTGTGTTTGCTAGAAATTAGTATGTAGTTTGCTAAGGCATAAAATGGCGCGGTTAAAAAGGAGAGAATCGTAGCTAATTTAATTAAAACCCCCATGTCTGAAAGAAAATAAAAATAAATGATTAAAGTTCCAAGAATCAGGACCAAACTCCATCCTAAATAGCCCTTTTTGAAAGGTTTTTTAAATATTAGTTCTATGGTTTTATTCATAGTTCTAGGCGATGCGTCAAGAGTCGTTAAAGTGGTGCTTAACATAGTTGTAAATGCGGCGATTCCAATGATTAAATAAGCCCAGCCACCGAGGCTTTGAGTGTACATTTCTATAAGTTGTACAGAAAAGACTCCTGCATTGCTGCTAAAGCTAGTTCCAGTAGCATGCATGGTGAGGGCACCAAGACTTACAAAGCAAACCCCTAATACAACTGTCCCTATGTATCCAATATTAAAATCTAGAAGTGCTATTTTCGTATCCAGTTTGTTGGCAGACGTTTTTTGCTTTTCTATAGTCCATATGGAATGCCAAACCGAGACATCCAATGGGGCTGGCATCCATCCCATAAAGGCGATTAAAAATGTAATTTCGATACTTCCTTGAGGAATATATTGAGCAATTTCAATAGTACTATTAGAATTATAAAATGCCATTAACGTTGCAGCCAAAGTGGTTAAGGTTAGTGTAATGACAATAACTTTCATTAAGACATCTAATAATTTATATTTTCCAATATTCAAGATGATAAAGCAAAGGCTAAGAATGACAACAGTCCAAACTTTTATACTTATAAAATCTCCAAATAGTGAAGTAGCTATTCCAGCAGTTACGATAGTTACTGCTGACTGAATCGTAAACATGGTCAAGAACGTTAGGATTCCATAAATTTCTAAGATCCCTTTGCCAAGTTTTTGGTACCCTTCTAATAAACTTTCACCTGTTGCACTTCCATATCGAGGTCCGTACTGGAAAAACGGATATTTGACTATGTGAATTAGTAACAAAGTCCAAATCAAACCAAATCCAAAATCAGCCCCAGATCGGGTAGACTGCACTAAGTGAGAGACTCCAATAGCTGCGCCTGCAAAAAGTAGTCCCGGCCCTAGCTTTTGAATTACTTGCTTCATTTTTTAGATAAAATTATTTCAGCTAATAGTTTTTTTGCTCGCAAGAGTTTAATTTTTACATTATTTACGGGGGCCTCAATCTCTTTTGAGATTTCGTTATAGGACAATTCTTGAAAATAACGCAGGTTTAAAACTTGTTGATAGTGGGGTTTTAATTTTTTGATATCCTTTAATAACTCCGCTAAGTTTTGTTCCTTGATGAGCTTATCTTCAGCAGAGGGAGCTTCATCCATAATCCAGTATAGGCGATCCTGATCTTCTGCAGAGGTTTGATTGCTTAATGATATTTTTTGTTTTCTTAAGCTGTCGGAATGTGTGTTTTTAGCAATTGTAATCAGCCATGTTTTGAATTTGAAATTCTCATCAAATGTTTTAATTTTTTCAAAGGCTTTTGAAAATGTCTCGATTGTGATGTCTTCAGCATCATTTTCATTATGCAATCGTTTAATCAAAAAACCATATACATCATTCCAGAAAGTATGCAATAACATGTTGAACGCAATTTGGTCATTTTGCTTAGCCTTCTGAATGATGTTATTAATTTCCAATAGAGTAGATGATTTAAGAGCGAAAATAGAGTCGCCAAATAATGTAAGCTTTAGAGGTTTTGGTTACGCCTAAGTATGTTTAGGTTCTGAGCAGTCCTCATACTGTTCAGGAGTTTTTCCACAAAACCCACAGGCGTCTCCATCTTTATTTAGCATCGGATTTTGACTTGCACAAGTTCCTGCAAATTCACCGTCTTTTTTCGCCCATAGTTTTATGGATATACCTGCAACAGCAACAGCTAAAAGTGCGAGTGTGATTAAGAATAAAACCATCTTTTTTTTTCAAAGATACACTTTTCGATACAAGCTAAAAAACGTATTTAATGAGGATTTTAACTAGGGTCTGCTGAAGTAAGGCTAAAGCAAAGTAAAAAGGTAACTACCTATAAAATATTTACTTCGCTTTCTAACACAATATCAAAAACAATTAAAATAGCTTCTTGTATTTTTTCTGAAAGTTCAAGTATGTCTTTTCCTGAAGCATTTCCGTAGTTCACCAACACCAATGCTTGTTTGTTGTGAACCCCATAGTTTCCGAATGTTTTTCCTTTAAATCCAGCGGTTTCAATTAGCCACCCGGCTGGAATTTTTACATTAGTTTCTGAAACTTTGTAATATGGTATTTTTGGAAATTGAATTTTTAAAAGCTCAAACTCAGAATAAGAAATCACAGGGTTCTTGAAAAAACTACCGCTATTTCCAAGGACTTTAGGGTTTGGGAGTTTTGAATTTCTGATAGAAATAACTGCTTTGGAAATATCTTGAATTGTTGGGTTTTCGATTCCATCATTTTTGAGTTTAGAATCAATGGCCCCATAATTTGTTTTAATGGTATGTTGATGACTGCTTAGCTCAAAGATCACAGAAGTGATGATGTATTGTCCTTTCAATTCTTCTTTAAAAATAGAATTTCTGTAACCAAAATCACATTCTTCTTTAGTGAAAGCACGTAATTCTTGAGTTTGAATATTCATCGCTTCACAACTAATAAATGTGTCTTTTAATTCAACCCCATAAGCACCAATGTTTTGAATTGGAGCCGTCCCTACATTTCCAGGTATTAACGATAAGTTTTCGACCCCACCATAGTTTTTATCAAGACACCAACTTACAAATTCATGCCAGTTTTCACCCGCTGCAACTCTAACTCTAACGTTGTTTTCGTAAACTGAAACAACTTCAATTCCTTTAATGTTAATATGTAAAACTAATGCATCTACATCCTTTGTAAGTAATATATTACTGCCCCCACCAAGGACTAATAAATCAGATAGATTGGTATTTAAAATTTTAGCTAAATCTTGCTTAGATTTGATAGATGCAAATTCTTTTGCAACCACATGCATTCCAAACGTGTTTAAAGGTTTAAGCGATATGTTTTTTTCAATCACCACTAAGAGCTATATTCATTAAGTGCCGCTTTTAAAATAGCTACGGCAGTTTTCAAATCTTCTTTATTTATAACATATGCAATACGTACTTGGTTTTTACCAAGTCCTGGAGTTGAATAAAAACCAGCTGCGGGCGCCACCATTATGGTTTGATTATTTAGTCTAAACGACTCTAGCATCCATTGTGCAAAATCATCTGTATTTAAGACAGGTAATTCAACAATGCAATAAAAGGCGCCATTAGGAGTGGCTACTTTGACGCCGTCAATTTTTTTAAGTTCTTTAATCAATACATTTCTACGCTCTACATATTCATTGATAACCTCACTAAAGTAACTTTTAGGGGTGTCTAATGCTGCTTCACTCGCAATTAACCCATAGGTTGGTGGAGACAAGCGAGCTTGAGCAAATTTCATAGCGGTATTAAGAACGGATTTGTTTCTGGTTACAATACACCCAATCCTTGCGCCACACATGCTATATCTTTTAGATACCGAGTCAATTATTATGGCATTGGTTTCGATTCCTTCTTCTTGCATAACAGAGTAGTGCTCTAATCCATCATAGGTAAATTCACGATAAACCTCATCTGCGATTAGAAATAGATCATGTTTTTTAACTAGAGCCGCTAGTTGTTGTATTTCGTCTTTGCTATAAAGGTATCCCGTAGGGTTTCCTGGGTTACAAATTAATATAGCTTTTGTTCTAGGGGTTATTAAGGCTTCAAAATCAGCAATTGGGGGTAGTGCAAAATTAGAGTCAATTCCAGAAAAAACGGGTACTACTTTCACTCCTTGTGCGATAGAAAATCCATTATAATTTGCATAAAAAGGCTCGGGAATAATGACTTCGTCTCCCAAGTCCATGATGCTACCAAAAGTAAATAACAATGCCTCGCTTCCACCTGTAGTAATTATGATATTATCTGCATCAATTTGGATGTTGTTTTTTCTGTAGTACTCTGAAAGTTTTTCACGGTAGGTTTCTGACCCTTCTGACCGGCTGTATTCTAGGACCTCTAAGTTTGAGTTTCTAATAGCATTGAGGGCAACGTCAGGCGTTTTAATATCAGGTTGACCTATATTCAAGTGAAATACTTTAACACCTTCTTTTTTAGCTTGCTCAGCAAAAGGGACTAGTTTACGGATGGGCGATAGAGGCATTAGCCCCCCCTTTGTAGAAATCTTTGGCATTGTTTTAAAATAACTATTTGTTACAAATTTATCTTAAAGTTATAACAATAT
>OLHU01000324.1_pt1 | contig 8590 bp, 6 predicted proteins | sample 1609321 | NCBI WGS metagenome assembly OLHU01 (sample SAMN05416716, study PRJEB24817) | seawater metagenome | isolation source: Sea water | place: Canada:Atlantic | collected 2013-07 | reverse complement strand
TCTACACTATCCTCTTCGTCGGCAGCGTCAGATGTGTATAAGAGACAGGTATTGCTCAAAGAATCCGTGGGAGGTTTAAATATAAAACAGGATGGTGTATACGTTGACGTAACCTTTGGAGGTGGTGGTCATAGTAAGGAAATCCTTGAGTCCTTAGGGACTAAAGGGCGACTTATCGCTTTTGATCAAGATAAAGATGCTCTTTTAAATGTAATTGATGATCCTCGTTTTTTATTAATTAGTGAGAATTTTAGATTCATGCAGCGTTTTTTGAGGTTTCATGGGGTTAAGGCTGTTGACGGAATTTTAGCTGATTTCGGCGTTTCATCACATCAGTTTGATGAGCCAGAAAGAGGGTTTTCGATTCGTTTTGATGCGATGTTGGACATGAGGATGAATCAACAAGATGTTTTGTCAGCACACTCATTAGTTAATACCTATGAAGAAGAGGCTTTGCGACAAGTCTTTTGGCAGTATGGCGAGTTGAGGACCGCTCCAGTATTGGCAAAAACAATTGTTCAAGCCCGTCAAATAACGTCTATTGATACGACGTTTGATTTGAAAACTGTTTTGAAAAAACATTTACCTAAGGGAAGAGAAAATAAAATTCTAGCGCAAATTTATCAAGCGATTAGAATAGAAGTGAATCAAGAGATTGAAGTACTAAAGGATTTTTTATTACAGACGCCTTCTTTGTTAAAAACAGATGGACGTCTAAGTGTTATTTCGTATCACTCTTTAGAAGACCGCTTAGTTAAGCGGTTTATAAGAAATGGTTTATTTGAAGGTGAACCTGAAAAAGATGTTTTTGGAAACTTTGAAGTTCCTCTCAAAAAAGTTGGAAGCTTAATTATTCCAACGTCAGCTGAGATAAAATCAAACAACAGGGCTCGAAGTGCTAAGTTAAGAATTGCTAAAAAAGTAAAATAAGAGGCGTAAATGAAAAACACAATGTATAATATTTTAAAAGGAACTTTTCTCGTCAGCGACGGAGCTTTTAAAAATTGGCGTCTTATTTTCTTTTTTTTAGCATTAGCCATTTTAATGATTGCTAGCTCTCATACGACGGATCGTAAGGTGCATAACATTGCTCGATTAAATGAACAAGTTAAGGAGCTTCGTTCCTCTTATGTTGAAACACGAGCCTTGTTGATGGAGTTTAAAATGGAGTCTGTAATTAAAAAACGACTTGCATCCAAGGGGATTAAGTCTTCTGTTAATCCGCCTTTTAAAATTATTATTAAATCTAAATCAAATTAAATCAATGTCCTCAACTGAAAAGTCTATTATGAACAAATTGTACTTCGCATCTGCAGTCATGTTCATTTTTGCCCTTTTAGTGGTGTATAAATTAATCACAATCCAGTTTGTTCACGGGGCTGAATATCGTGGACTTGCAGAGCAGCGAACGATTAAAGATGTTAAGATCCCTGCCAATCGCGGTAATGTGTATTCTGTGGGTGGTAGCTTGTTGGCAACATCCGTTCCAAAATACGATATTCGAATTGATCTTGTGACGCCCTCAGCAAAAAACTATAAAAACCATATTAGCGCATTAAGCGATTCGTTAGCTAGCTTTCATGGCGCTTCATCTAGCGAATTTATTCAAAAGTTAAATTTAGCACGCCAAAATAAAAACCGCTATTTTCTTTTAGCGACCAATCTAGGGTATTCACAATATTTACAATTTAGAAATTTCCCTCTTCTGAGATTAGGTGCTTTCAAAGGGGGGTTGATTGTAGAGCAGTCCACTAAACGAGACTATCCTATGGGTGAAATAGCACAGAGATTAATTGGTTATGAGCGTTTTGATGACCTCGGAAACGTTACGCGTGTTGGGATTGACGGAGCGTTTGGTGAAAAATACTTACGAGGAGTAGACGGGCAGAGGCGTAAGCAAAAAATCGGTAAAGGTCAATGGAAGCCAATAGACGATTTTAATCAACTTGAGCCTCAAGATGGTTATGACGTTTACACTACGATTGATGTTAATATTCAAGATATAGCTCACCATGCTCTTTTAGAGCAGTTAGAGGTATACAGGGCTGATCACGGAACGGTCGTTGTAATGGAAACAAAAACAGGTGAAATTAGAGCCATATCTAATTTAGGAAGAAATAGTCAAGGCATGTATTATGAGCGGCTCAATTATGCTGTAGGAGAATCTCATGAACCTGGGTCTACGTTTAAGCTAATGGCATTAGCGGTTGCCTTAGAGGATAAAGTCATCGATACCACATCGATGGTTGATACTGAAAAAGGTGTTTTGTCTTATTATGGTAAAAAGGTAAGGGACTCAAAAAGAGGTGGGTATGGAAATATATCGATTGCCAGAGCTTTTGAAGTTTCCTCAAATACAGGAATTGTAAAAGCCATTCATGGCGCCTATAAGGACCAGCCTGAAAAATTTGTTGATGGGTTGTATCGTATGAATCTTCAAGATTCTCTTGGGTTGCCTCTTATTGGAGAAGGGCGATCTATTATTCCAGATCCAAGAATTAAAGATGGTCGTTGGAGCGGGATTGCTTTACAGTGGATGGCCTATGGTTACGGGGTGTCTTTTACGCCACTTCAAACCTTAACTTTTTATAATGCTATTGCAAACGACGGCATTATGGTAAGGCCGAAGTTTTTAAGAGAAATAAAAGAAATTGACAACTCAATTGAAACTTTTCAAACAGAAGTAATTAATCCTCAAATTTGTTCAAAAGAAACCGTTTTAAAATTACAGCAACTGCTTAAGAACGTCGTTGAAAAAGACCACGGGACTGGACATAAATTATACTCTGAAAAATTCTCAATGGCAGGAAAAACAGGGACTTGTCAGAAAGACTATTCAAACAAAGATCAATTGAATTACATATCCTCTTTTTCTGGATATTTTCCAGCAGATAACCCTAAATATTCTTGTATAGTGGTCATTCATGAGCCAGACAAGAGTGTTGGTTATTTTGGAGCGGATGTCTCAGGTCCTGTGTTTAAGAAAATAGCACAAAAAATATACACGAATTCTCCGATGGTTGATGAGGTTGACGATGTGAATAAAAAATCAGAATCTGTTGAGACAGATTACAGTAAGTATTATGTGGTGGCTCAAGACTATAAAACGATCATGCCTAATTTAAAGGGTATGTCGGCTATGGATGCGATTTCTATATTAGAAAATATGGGCCTTAAGGTTCAGACATCTGGAAGTGGTTGTGTTTCAAAACAATCAGTAAAAACGGGTCAAAAAATCATATTTCAATCTTTAATAACTCTCGAACTATCTTGAAGGTTTTAAAAAACATATTATACAAAGTATCTATTGAGTCTGTCATAGGAAACACTGATCGCCCTGTAGCGGCTTTACAATATGACTCTCGAAATGCGGTGAAGGACGATGTTTTTATTGCTATTAAAGGAAGTGCTTTTGATGGTCATGAATTTATATCTAAAGCAATCAGTCAGGGAGTGACTGTTGTTGTGTGTCAGGAGCTTCCGGTAGATTTGGTTGAATCCGTTACTTATGTGGTGGTTTTGAACTCGGCCAAAGCCTTGGCTATAATGGCTTCTAATTATTATGGAAACCCTTCAGAAAATTTAAAGCTCATTGGGATTACTGGAACAAATGGAAAAACAACTATTGCCACGCTTTTGTATGAGTTATTTAAAAATGCTGGGTATAAAGTGGGGCTTATTTCTACTGTAAAAATTATGGTGGATTATAAAAAATATCCGACCACTCATACGACTCCTGATTCACTAGTTATTAATTCGTATTTGAATCAAATGAGTTTTGAAGGAGTTGATTTTTGCTTTATGGAAGTGAGTTCTCATGGGATTCATCAGCACAGAACAGAAGGACTAAACTTTGCAGGAGGTGTTTTCACGAATCTTTCTCATGATCATTTGGATTATCATGAAACTTTTTCAGAATATAGAGATGTTAAAAAATCTTTTTTCGATCGGCTTCCATCAACAGCATTTGCTTTAGTTAATGGTGATGACAAAAACGGCTCTGTGATGCTTCAAAATTCCAAAGCAAAACAGTACACCTATGCACTAAAGAGCTATGCAGATTTTCGAGTTCAAATTTTAGAAAATCAGTTTAGAGGCCTTTTGTTGCAAGTAAACGACAACGAGGTTTGGGTGAAGCTAATAGGTGGTTTTAATGCCTATAACTTAACGGCTATTTATGGCGTTGCCGAAATCTTAGGACTGAAATCTTCTGAAACCTTACGTCTTATGAGTGCGTTGGACAATGTAAATGGCCGGTTTGAGTATTTTATTTCAGACACCAATATTACCACAATTATAGATTACGCTCACACACCGGATGCTCTAAAAAATGTTTTGGAAACCATCAATTCAATTCGCACAAAAAATGAAACCTTAATTACCGTGGTAGGGTGTGGGGGTGATCGCGATACGACTAAGCGGTCAAAGATGGCGCACATTGCTTCTGTATTGAGTACCAAAGTGATTTTCACGAGTGATAATCCAAGGTCGGAAAACCCAGATCAAATTATTTCTGAAATGGAAGTTGGTGTTGAGCCACAAAACTTCAAAAAAACCATGTCAATCACGGACCGTAAGCAAGCGATTAAAACAGCCTGTCAGTTAGCGGAGCCTAATGATATCATTCTTGTAGCTGGAAAAGGGCACGAAACCTATCAAGATGTTAATGGGGTTAAAAGTGAGTTTAACGATTATAAAATAACAGAAGATTTTTTAAAACAATTAAACAAATAAGATGCTGTACTATTTATTTAAATATCTAGAAGAAATGTACCAATTCACAGGAGCCTCGCTTTTTGGATTTCTTACTTTTAGGGCGGCAGTTGCTATTATTTTATCACTATTAATTTCTACTGTTTTTGGGAAGCGTATTATTAGTTTTCTTCAAAAAAAACAGTTAGGTGAGACAATAAGAGATTTAGGTTTAGAAGGGCAACAAGAAAAAGCTGGAACTCCAACTATGGGTGGCGTAATTATTATTTTGGCTACAATAATCCCTGTTTTATTGCTCGCTAAGCTGGATAATATTTACATTATTTTATTACTTATTACCACACTGTGGATGGGTGTTATAGGTTTTGTTGATGACTATATCAAGAAATTTAAAAATGATAAAGAAGGATTGAAGGGTCGCTTTAAGGTCTTGGGTCAAGTGGGGTTAGGTATTATTGTTGGCGCGACTTTATTTTTTCATGCCGACGTGACTATCAAGGAAAAAATTCCAACACATTTGCAGGTTGAACCTGTATCAAACGAGGCACAATCTGTCCAGTTTTATCCAGAAACCAAATCTACCAAGACAACGATTCCGTTTGTTAAATCAAACGAGTTTGACTACGCGGATCTCATCACTTGGATTCACCCGGGCTTGGAAAAGTATGTTTGGATTGTGTTCGTATTGGCAGTTGTATTTATCATCACTGCGGTGTCCAATGGTGCTAATTTAACAGATGGCATCGACGGACTTGCTGCGGGTACTTCTGCTATTATCGCTTTAACCTTAGGGATCTTTGCTTGGGTTTCTGGAAATATCATTTTTTCTGACTATTTAAATATAATGTATATCCCAAGGGTAGAGGAAATTACAATCTATATCGCGGCATTTGTAGGAGCTTTAATAGGTTTTCTGTGGTACAACTCCTATCCAGCTCAGGTTTTCATGGGAGACACGGGCAGTTTGACTATCGGAGGCATAATAGCGGTTATTGCTATTGCGGTTCGTAAGGAATGGTTGATTCCAGTTCTATGTGGAATTTTCTTAGTAGAAAATTTATCAGTTGTTATGCAAGTAGGGTACTTTAAGTACACGAAAAAGAAGTATGGTGCTGGTCGTCGCATTTTTAAGATGTCACCTCTGCATCATCATTACCAAAAATCAGGCTACCACGAAAGTAAAATTGTAACTCGATTCTGGATTGTGGGAATCCTTTTGGCAATACTCACGATAGTCACTTTGAAAATTCGCTAGATGAAACGATTAGTTATTCTTGGCGGTGGAGAAAGTGGTGTTGGGGCTGCCTTGTTAGGGAAAGTAAAAAAGTACAACGTATTTCTTTCTGATTCTGGTAAGATTGCGAATAAATATAAAGACGTTCTTATACATAATGAGATTGAATGGGAAGAGGGGGGTCATACAGAATCTGAGATTTTAACTGCAGATTTAGTAATCAAAAGTCCTGGTATTCCGGATCATGTATCCATTGTTCAGAAGTTACAGAGTGCGACGATTCCTGTAGTGTCAGAAATTGAATTTGCAGCATTATTCACTACTGCTAATATCATTGGGATTACGGGAAGCAATGGAAAGACTACAACGACTATGATGGTTTATCATATTCTAAGACAGTCTGGCTTTGATGTAGCAATGGGTGGAAATATTGGAGAAAGTTTTGCAGAACAAGTCCTTACTAACACGGCCCATTATGTTCTGGAATTAAGTAGTTTTCAGTTAGATGGCATACAAGATTTTAGGCCTCACATAGCTGTTATAACCAATATAACCCCTGATCATTTGGATCGTTACGATTATAAGTTTGAAAGCTATATATCTTCCAAATTTAGGATTGTCATGAACCAGACTTCAGATGATTATTTAATTTACAATTCAGATGACGAGGTAATTACATCCTATATAAATAGCCATCCTATTCAATCAACATTAGTGCCTTTTTCGTTATCTAAAATAGTAGCAAATGGTACGTATTTAGAACATAATAATATAATAATAGAATTTAACAATAGAGACATAATTATGCCAACAACAAACTTAGCTTTAGAAGGAAAGCACAACGTAAAAAACGCTATGGCTGCAGCCACGGTTGCACATCTATTGAAAATTAGAAAAGCTACTATTAGAGAAAGTCTTGAAGGATTCCAAGGAGCTGAGCACCGTTTGGAGCAGGTTTTAACAATTAACAAGGTCAAATATGTAAATGATTCTAAGGCAACTAATGTAAACGCTACATATTATGCTTTGGAAAGTATGAATGTTCCTACTGTTTGGATTGTTGGAGGAGTTGATAAAGGAAATGATTATAGCTCATTATTTCCCTTTGTAAATGAAAAAGTAAAAGCAATTATATGTTTGGGTAAAGATAACGAGGCTTTGTTTGATGCTTTTGGCAATATGGTTGATGTCATAATAGAAACACAGTACATGAGTGAAGCAGTTAAAATTGCTTACAACGTGGCTGTTGCTGGTGAGGCTGTATTGCTGTCTCCTTCGTGTGCTAGTTTTGACTTGTTTGATAGTTATGAAGATAGAGGTAAGCAATTTAAATCAGCGGTAAGAAAGTTATAATGAAAACAGTATTTGATAACATAAAAGGGGATCGGATTATTTGGGCTATTGCGGCGTTATTGGCAATATTCTCATTCTTACCTGTGTATAGTGCTGCTAGTAATCTGGCCTATATTGGGAGTGGCAGTAATACCTTTAGTTATTTTATCAAGCATTTTGTACATCTGTTTCTAGGGTTCTCTATTATCTATGGCGTTCATAAGATTCCTTACAGGTATTTTAAAGGGCTTTCAATGGTTATGATACCTGTTGTATTAATCCTACTAATAATTACAATGCTTCAAGGGTCAACCATTGGAGGTGCCAATGCGAGTCGTTGGATTCGAGTACCTATTGTTGGGTTTACATTTCAGCCGTCCACCTTGGCTGCTCTGGTTTTAATGGTGTATGTAGCTCGTTATCTATCTAAAATTAAAGATGAGACTATCTCATTTAGAGAGTCTGTTTTGCCATTGTGGCTGCCTGTTTTTATTGTTTTAGCTTTGATTCTTCCAGCTAATTTCTCAACTGCAGCACTGATTTTTTCAATGGTAATTTTACTAACGTTTGTGGGAGGGTACCCATTAAAGTATTTATCAATTATTATCGGATCAGGGGTTGTTGTACTTGCTTTGTTTGTTTTAACAGCAAAGGCTTTCCCAGATTTAATGCCGAACCGTGTGGATACTTGGACCAGTCGAATTTCAAGTTTCGTAGATTCTGAAGTTACTCAGGAGGATTATCAGATTGAAAAAGCAAAAATAGCAATTGCTACCGGCGGACTACAGGGTTTAGGGCCTGGAAAAAGTATTCAGAAAAACTTTTTACCACAATCATCTTCGGATTTTATTTTTGCAATTATTATTGAGGAGTATGGGCTTATTGGAGGTATATTATTGCTGATTCTTTATCTATGGTTATTGTTTAGGATTGTAATCGTTGCCCAAAAGTCAGACTCTGTTTTCGGAAAGCTATTGGCGATAGGGGTAGGGATCCCAGTTATATTTCAAGCCTTAGTTAATATGGGTGTGGCTGTACAGTTATTTCCAGTCACGGGACAAACATTGCCGCTTATAAGCAGTGGTGGGACTTCCATATGGGTCACTTGTTTAGCATTGGGTGTCGTGTTAAGTGTGAGTGCAAAAAGAGATGAAGATAAAAATAATGAAGTGGATGATCAGCATCCTTTAGAAATACTTAGCGAAGCATTATAATGAAACCGTATAAAGTCATATTATCAGGTGGAGGAACAGGAGGACATATTTACCCTGCGATAGCCCTGTCTCTTATACACATCTGACGCTGCCGACG
>OLHU01000314.1_pt1 | contig 8786 bp, 9 predicted proteins | sample 1609321 | NCBI WGS metagenome assembly OLHU01 (sample SAMN05416716, study PRJEB24817) | seawater metagenome | isolation source: Sea water | place: Canada:Atlantic | collected 2013-07 | reverse complement strand
TACGAGATAGGAGTCCGTCTCGTGGGCTCGGAGATGTGTATAAGAGACAGCAATGAGTGATGCGATATCTTTTAAAGCATACGAATGAGCGAATTTCATACTATGCTTTGATACGTTCTTTGTAGGTACCTTTAGCGGTTTCTACTTTAATTTTGTCTCCTTCATTAATAAATAAAGGAACCATAACAGTAGCTCCCGTTTCTACAGTTGCGGGTTTTGTAGCATTGGTTGCTGTATTTCCTTTAATGCCTGGTTCTGTTGAAGTGACTTCTAAAATAACACTTGCAGGTAAATCTACAGACAATGGAGAATTATCTTCTGTATTCATTAATAAAGTAACGACTTCTCCTTCTTTCATTAAATCAGGACTGTCTAAAACAGCTTTTTGTAATTCAATTTGAGAATAATCAGCAGTATTCATAAAATGAAACGTATCACCATCATTGTATAAATACTGAAACTTGTGTGTTTCTACCCGTACTTCTTCAATTTTATGTCCAGCTGAAAAAGTATTATCAATTACTTTACCATTAGTGACACTCTTCATTTTTGTTCTTACAAATGCTGGACCTTTTCCAGGCTTAACATGTAAAAACTCAATAACTTTAAATATATCGTGGTTGTATTTTATACATAGTCCGTTTCTGATATCTGATGTGCTTGCCATAATTTAATTAATTTGATTTAAAATATCCTTTCATAATTCCACGGTGCGAATTTTTGATAAATTGTAAAATTTCATCACGCTCTGGAGTGGCTTCCATTTCAGCTTCAATTATTTCTGAAGCTTGTGAGTTATTGTAGTTTTTTTGATAAAGTAACCTGTAGATATTTTGAATTTCTTTTATTTTTTCTGAACTAAAACCTCTTCTTCTCAATCCTACGGAGTTAATCCCAACATACGAAAGAGGTTCACGAGCTGCTTTCACATAAGGAGGCACATCTTTTCTAACTAAAGAACCACCTGTCACAAATGAATGATTTCCAATAGAACAAAACTGATGCACTGCAGCCATACCAGCAAGTATAACGTAATCTCCAACTGTTGTGTGTCCAGCTAAGGTACTGTTATTGGAAAAGATACAATTTTTACCAACCGTGCAGTCATGGGCTATATGACAGTAAGCCATAATCAAACAGTTATCTCCAATAACTGTTTTCATTTTATCAGTAGTTCCACGATTGATAGTAACACATTCTCTAATGGTTACATTATTGCCAATAACAACTGTTGTATCTTCATCATCGTATTTTAAATCTTGTGGCATTGCAGAAATAACAGAGCCTGGAAAAATACTACAGTTTTTTCCAATTCTAGCGCCTTCCATAATTGTTACATTCGACCCGATCCAAGTCCCTTCACCAATGATAACATTATTATTGATTGTTGTAAAAGGTTCAATGACCACGTTTTTGGCAATTTTTGCCCCGGGATGAACATAAGCTAATGGTTGATTCATTGTGTAATTATTTTAAATAATTTATTTAACTTTAGATATCTGAGCCATTAATTCGGCTTCTGCACATAGTTTTCCATTTGCATATGCATACCCTTGCATATGACAAATTCCTCTTCTTATAGGCGTGATCAATGAACAGCTAAAAATGAGAGTGTCTCCAGGAACTACTTTTTGTTTAAACTTAACTTTATCCATTTTCATAAAAAATGTTAGATAATTTTCGGGATCTGGTACGGTATTTAAAACGAGAATCCCTCCTGTTTGTGCCATAGCTTCAACAATGAGCACTCCAGGCATTACTGGAGCACCTGGGAAATGCCCTTGGAAAAATGTTTCATTCATTGTAACATTTTTACACCCAATAACATGGTTAGGTGATAATTCATATACTTTATCAACAAACAAAAATGGTGGACGATGTGGTAACATTTCCATTATAGCATTAACATCCATTACTGGAGTTTGATTCAAGTCTATATTTGGAACATTATTACGACGTTCCAATTTAATTATTTTAGATAATTTTTTAGCAAATTGAGTGTTTACAAAATGTCCAGGCTTGTTTGCAATAACCTTTCCTTGTATTCGAGTTCCAATTAGAGCAAGATCCCCAATAACATCTAATAATTTATGACGGGCGGCTTCATTTGGATAATGCAGCGTAAGATTATCTAAAATCCCATTGGAGGTCACAGCTATTGAATCTTTATTAAAAGCGCGCTTTAAGCGTTCCATAGTCTCTTCTGACAATGGTTTGTCTACATAAACAATTGCATTGTTTAAATCACCCCCTTTAATTAGCCCATTTTCAAGAAGCATTTCTAGCTCATGTAAGAAACTAAAAGTTCGAGAATCAGATATTTGTTTTTTAAAATCATATAAATGTTGAAGTGTTGCGTTTTGAGTTCCTAGAACTTTAGTTCCAAAATCAACCATGGTGGTTACCTGATATTCTTCGGAAGGAATGATAGTGATTTCACTACCGGACTCTTCATCAACATAAGAAATTACATCCTTAACAATAAATACTTCCCTAAATGCATCTAATTCTTTAATTTCAGCAGACTCTAAAGCTTCAATAAAGTATTTTGATGAACCATCCATTATAGGAGGTTCTGAAGCACTTAGCTCAATAATAACATTATCAATTTCTAAACCCACTAGCGCTGCAAGTACATGTTCACACGTTTGAATCGTAACCCCATTTCTTTCTAAACAAGTTCCTCTTTGAGTATTTGTTACAAGATTGGCGTCTGCATTAATTATTGGATGTCCTTCCAAATCAATTCTACAAAACTTATAACCATCATTGATTTCTGCAGGCAAAAAGTTTATTTCAACTTCTTGGCCAGTATGAAGTCCTACTCCTTTAAGAGAAACTTTTTTACTAATCGTTGTCTGCTTAGATTCAGTTTTAAAGATCATGTTTCAATTTATTATCTATTGAGTTAAATTCTTTTATTATTTTTGGTAAATTCTTAAAATGTACATAAGATTTATTAAAATCCGTATTATCAAAAGCGGGAGTTCCATTAATTGTTTGGTTAGCTTTAATGCTTTTTGTGACTCCAGATTGACCTACGATTCTCACGTTATCTCCAATAGATATATGTCCAGCAATACCTACTTGACCTCCAATTTGACAATTAGCGCCAATTTTAGTAGACCCAGCAATTCCTGTTTGAGCAGCTATGACGGTATTTTCACCAATAACTACATTGTGAGCTACCTGCACTTGGTTATCTAGTTTGACCCCTTTTTTAATTACAGTGGAACCTAAAGTAGCTCTATCTATTGTAGTGGCCGCACCAACATCAACAAAGTCCTCTAAAATCACATTCCCAATTTGCGGAATCTTTTTGTAAACGCCGTTCTCGTCTGGAGAGAAGCCAAAGCCATCGGCTCCAATAACGGCACCTGAATTAATATAACAATTGGAACCAATTACACTTTCAAAATAAACTTTCACTCCAGAATATAGAATGGTATTAGACTTTATGGTAACATTGTCTCCAATAAAAGTATGAGGATATATCTTAACGTTATCGCCAATAACAACATTATCTCCAATGTGAGAAAAGGCCCCTAAATAAACGTCTTTTCCATAAGAGGCAGATTCGGAAATATATAATGGAGATTCAATCCCTACTTTATTATTTTTAGATGAGTTATAATATTCAAGTAAAGTGGTAAAAGCAGCATATGCATTTTCAACTTTAATAAGAGTTAAATTTAACTTTTTATCTGGCAAAAAGTCATTATTTACAATAACGATAGAGGCTTTGGTTGTATAAATGTGTGAGGTGTATTTAGGATTTGCTAAAAAAGTTAACGATCCTGAAAAGCCTTCTTCAATTTTGGATAGTGAATATACTTCTGTTGTTGGGTCTCCAACAACTTCTCCATTTAATACTTGTCCTATTTGATTGGCTGTAAATTTCATTGATGCAAAAGTAAAAAAAATAATCAAAGAATATCCTTTGGAAAGCATATATAATGCTTTGTAACAGTTTTAGATAGTACTTTTAGAGAAAGATGATCTGAGGTACTAATTACTTCTTTTACCTTTCCGTTTTTATATAATATTTTAAGACCTCCTTGTTTTTGGTCATACGCTAAATTTGAAACAGTTCCATCAAACACGAAATAGTTGGCTTCCTTAGAACTAAGCTTATAATTTAGCATTATCTGTTGCTTCAGATCATCAATCTTTGATTCTGCAATAGAATTATTTTTGAATTTTATCTTAAGTAAAGTCCTATTTAAAATCATTTGAGAGAGTCTACTAAGCACAAAATCATCATGAAATTGCCAAGACTTGAGCGCGGACATAATATCATAATCATCTAATAATGAAAACTGATTTAATGAGTTTGAGTCAAAGTTAGTATAACTACAGGGGTTGTTCATGAAAAAACTAAGAGCTGTACTCGCGTCCAGTTTTATATTCATTAAAGTTAATTCCTTGGCACGTTTTAAAACACGCATGATCATTTGTTCTGCTACAAGACTCGTTTTATGTAAATACACTTGCCAATACATTAATCGTCTGGCCATTAAAAATTTCTCCACTGAATAAATACCCTTTTCTTCAATTACTAATTCATCAGAAACCACATTCATCATTGAAATTAGTCGCTCACTGTTAATGTTTCCTTCAGAAACTCCGGTATAAAAACTATCTCTTTTAAGGTAGTCTGATCTATCAATATCCAATTGACCCGAAATAAGTTGTCCAAAGAATTTACGTGAATATTGTCCCTTAAACATGGAAATCGCAGTCTCTAACTTACCATCAAATTCAGTATTTAGCGCTTCCATAAATTTAAGTGAAATAGCTTCATGGCTTATGTTTTCTACAATACTGTGTTCCATGGCATGACTAAAAGGACCGTGACCAATGTCATGTAGTAAAATAGCAATATATAATCCGTTTTCTTCTTTATCGGATATCTCAACTCCCTTAAACCTTAAAATTCTAACAGCATTTTGCATTAGATGCAAACATCCTAAAGCATGATGAAACCGCGTATGATGAGCACCTGGGTATACTAAGTAAGATAGCCCCATTTGAGAAATCCGCCTTAACCGCTGAAAATACTTATGCGCAATTAAATCAAATATTAATGTGTTGGGGATTGAAATAAATCCATAGATTGGATCGTTAAATATTTTAAGCTTGTTGTTCGTATTCAAACTTTATAGTATTAAATTTACAGTTGAAACTTCTTTTAAAAGTTTTACATTGTAAAAATACTAAAATCAAAGGACTTCTAATCTTAACTAAAAATTTATTACATGGGGAATATAAATATTTTATGGGTCGATGATGAAATTGAGTTTTTAAAACCTCACATCATATTTTTAGAACAAAAAAACTATGTGGTTACAACCTGTCAAAGTGGTAGTGAAGCTATCAACTTAATAAATGAAAGTGATTTTGATATTGTTTTATTAGATGAAAACATGCCTGGTTTATCTGGACTAGAAACGCTTTCAGCTATTAAAGAAATAAAGTCAACCCTTCCAATTGTTATGATTACAAAAAGTGAAGAGGAGTACATTATGGAGGATGCAATTGGAAATAAAATTGCAGATTATTTAATCAAACCTGTAAACCCAAATCAAATCCTCTTGTCTCTAAAAAAGAATTTAGACCATAACAGGCTAGTGTCTGAAAAAACATCTTCTAATTACTTACAAGAGTTTCGAAAAATATCAATGGAACTTAACGAAATCAATTCATTTGAAGAATGGGAACATTTATATAAAAAGTTAGTTTTTTGGGAATTAGAGCTAGAAGGGTCAAATGATTCAACTATGAGCGAAATTTTAGATGCTCAAAAATCCGAAGCAAACCAACAATTTGGTCGATTCATTGAGAAATCTTACCCTGGTTGGTTTGAAGATTACCAGGCACCAGTAATGTCTCATACACTTTTTAAAGAAAAAATAGCAGATAAACTTAGCACAAAACAACCCACTCTATTAATAGTGATAGACAACTTGAGATACGACCAGTGGAAGTCTATTGAGCCCATTATTAATAGCTACTATAAAATACAAGAAGACAGCTTATATTTTAGTATTCTACCAACGGCTACTCAATATGCTCGTAATGCTATATTTTCAGGACTAATGCCGAGTGAGATGGAGAAGCTATACCCACAATATTGGAGAAATGACAATGATGAAGGAGGTAAAAACTTATTTGAAGCTGAGTTTTTAGAGGCACAGCTAAAGCGACTTGGCTTATCTGAATTAAAACATGAATATATTAAAATAACCAACTTAAGAGCTGGACAAAAACTAGCAGAGTCTTTTAAAAGTAAAGCAGCAAATGACTTGACGGTATTGGTTTACAATTTTGTTGACATGTTATCACATGCCAAAACTGAAATGGAGGTTCTAAAAGAACTTGCATCAAATGACAAAGGCTATCGGTCACTCACCAAAAGTTGGTTCGAAAACTCACCCCTGTTAGATGTTATTAAACAAGCTAAAGAACTTAATTTCAAACTTATTATTACAACTGACCACGGGACTATAAATGTAAAAAACCCTTCTAAAGTTGTTGGAAATAAAGATACCAGTCTGAATTTAAGATATAAAACTGGTCGCAGTTTATCTTATGAAGAAAAAGATGTATTGGCAGTGAAAGACCCTAAGTCAGTCTACCTTCCCTCTTCAGGGATGAATAGTTCCTTTATTTTCGCAAAGGACAACCTGTTTTTTGCGTACCCAAATAACTACAATCATTATGTTAGTTATTTCAGAAACACCTATCAACATGGAGGTATTTCATTAGAAGAAGTTTTGATCCCTTTTGTCACATTAAACCCTAGATAAATGAGCAGCGTTATTAATTATAAATTAAAAGACTTATCTAGTACTGCACGTTTAATTCTCAATCAAGTTAAAACAAAACATATTTTGTTTAATGGTGACATGGGAAGCGGAAAAACAACCTTAATAAGTGCTCTTGTTAAAGAACTAGGAGGAAATGATTTAACATCAAGCCCAACATTTTCAATCGTAAATGAATATGAAATTCCTAATGACATCGTTTATCATTTTGATTTTTACAGAATTAATGATTTACATGAAGCTTTAGATATGGGTATTGAAGATTATTTTGAATCCAAGCATTGGAATTTCATTGAATGGCCTGATAAAGTTTATGACTTACTTCCTGAACATGTCACACAATTAGATATATCTCTAGCTGAAGATGGCGGTAGAATTCTTGAAATATCAGAAAAAACACTTTCTGCTGGATGGACAAAAAAATAATTGTAATTTAGATATATAAATAACTACCATGCAAAAACCAACTTCACCTTTCACTAAAGAACAACTACTTCCTAAAGAAGAAAGATTAGAGATTTCAAAAGAAAAGGGGGCTTTGTTTATTGGGATCCCTAAAGAAATGTCCTTTCAGGAAAAAAGAGTCTGCCTTACCCCTGATGCCGTATCTGCACTGACAAGTAATGGACATCGCGTAATGATTGAAACAGGCGCAGGTGATAATGCTTTTTTTAATGACCATGAATACAGCGAAGCCGGTGCTGAAATAGCGATAGATAGAGCAAAAGTATTTGGATGCCCAATTATACTTAAGGTTGAACCACCTACCCTAGAAGAAATTGAATTAATAAATCCAAAAGCACTTCTTATTTCCGCGATTCAAATAAAAATTCAGCACAAGGATTACTTTAAAAAACTGTCTAAAAAACGTATTACCGCTTTGGGTTTTGAATTTATTAAAGACCAAGATGGTGCTTTTCCTGCCGTTCGTCAGTTGAGTGAAATTGCGGGTTCAGCTTCTATATTGATAGCATCCGAAATAATGTCTATTACTAACCAAGGAAATGGACTCATGCTTGGGAACGTAAGTGGAGTTCCCCCTACTGAAGTTGTGATAATAGGCGCTGGAACTGTTGGGGAATTTGCAGCAAGATCCGCTATTGGACTTGGAGCTAACATTCGAGTTTTTGACAACTCTATCAGTAAACTTAGAGCACTACAAGCTAACTTAGGTCGCACAATATATACTTCTACCATGCAACCTAAAAATCTTCAAAAAGCATTAATGCGATGTGATGTTGCTATTGGAGCTGCAAAGGGAGAAAACAGAGCACCTATTCTTGTTAATGAGACCTTAGTTGAACAAATGAAACCTGGCGCTGTCATAATAGACGTTAGTATAGATATGGGCGGCTGTTTTGAGACTAGTGAAATAACCTCTCATGACAACCCCACCTTTGTTAAGCACGAAGTTATACATTATTGTGTACCAAATATACCAGCTAGATATGCTCGAACCTCCTCAGTATCAATAAGTAACATCTTCACACCTTACCTTCTAAAGATCGCTGAAGATGGTGGGATTGAGAATTCTTTAAGATTTGACAAAGGATTGAAAAATGGATTGTATTTTTACCACGGCATTTTAACCAACAAATCTATAGCCGAGTGGTTTGATTTAGATTGTAGTGATGCCAATCTTTTAATCTTTTAAAATTAGTTCATGAAAATTGTTCATCGTTTTGGTTTTTACATGGGAGGGTTTTCCATAGGTTTAGTATTTTTAATGTTTTTCTTAAGCGGAAAAAAAACCAGTTGTGCTTATGGTCCTGATGCCAGAGTTTTAAAAAATATCCAAACTAAAAGACCTCAATATTCAGAGTCTGTTCAAGAACAGTTAAACTCTAAAATAATTGACACTTTAACGTTGCATTCAATATTTAAAAATGCAGATATCAATTTTGGAAAAAGTGACACAGAATCACTCCTGTCTCTTATACACATCTGACGCTGCCGACG
>OLHU01000310.1_pt1 | contig 8797 bp, 9 predicted proteins | sample 1609321 | NCBI WGS metagenome assembly OLHU01 (sample SAMN05416716, study PRJEB24817) | seawater metagenome | isolation source: Sea water | place: Canada:Atlantic | collected 2013-07 | reverse complement strand
AGGGAGAACAGTTGTAAGCTAATAATTTACCAGGAAACTTTTCATGAATTGCATCTGCAAACTTTTTTGCTTCCTCAAGATTTGGTGTTGCAGTTTCACACCAGATTAAATCTGAGTAAGGTGCATAAGCTAAACCTCTTGAGATAGCTTGCTCGATTCCATGCTTAACATAATAAAAACCTTCAGGAGATCTTTCTCCTGTCAAGAATGGTTTATCATTTTCATCGAAATCATTTGTAATTAATTTTGCAGCATTAGCATCAGTTCTTGCTAAAATTATCAAAGGTACATCTGCAATATCTGCAGCAAGTCTTGCAGCTTTTAAATTTTTAATCATCGTACCAGTTGGAACTAAAACTTTTCCACCCATGTGCCCACATTTTTTTTCACTAGCTAATTGATCTTCAAAGTGAACTCCAGCAGCTCCTGCTTTAATAAATTTTTTTGTTAACTCAAAAACATTTAATGGACCACCAAATCCTGCTTCACCATCTGCAATAATTGGTAACATGTAATCTGTTCTATCTTTTGATTTCATATCACCATCGTGTAATTCCATATGCTGGATTTGATCTGCTCTTATTAAAGCATTGTTCATCGACTCAACTAATTTTGGTGCACTATCATATGGGTATAAAGATTGATCAGGATACATTTCACCAGCAGTGTTTGCATCAGCTGCTACTTGCCATCCACTTAAATAAATTGCTTTTAATCCAGCTTTAGCGTGTTGAATAGCGTGATTCCCAGAGAGTGAACCCAATGTATTAATATAATTTTCTGAATTTAACAGATCCCATAATTTTTTAGATTGATGCTTACACATCGAATATTCAATTTTGATAGAACCTCTTAATCGTTCTACTTCTTCTGAAGTGTAGTCTTTTTTGATTCCTGAAAATCTTTTTAAATCGTATGAAACTTTAGCTTCTGAGCTCATAGGTAGGTCTTTCTAGATTATGTATTAAGAAAATTAAATCGTGTATAAATTAACGGTAAGAGGACTTATTTTTTTTCACTAAATTCTTGAGTGAATTCATTCATCCCACTAGAACCCCAATCACAATGATCGTCTCTTAGGTAAATACCTGATTGACTGAATTGATTCTGATTGTTGTTTTCGTTAATTTCTCTTTGATTTTCTTGGTTTTTATTTATGTTTTTATCGTTCATGTAAACTTTATAATTTACAAAATTTACAAAATCTAATTAAATCGTTAAAAACCTTGTAAAACAAAGAAACTTATTGTAAATTTAAATTTACAAAATTTACAAATAGAGCTTATGAGTCAAATTGATTTAAAAATTGGTCCTAAAATAAAGGCTTTTAGAAGACAGTTAGGACTACAAGCTAACAAACTTTCAGAAGATCTGGGTATTTCTCCAAGTTATTTAAACTTAATTGAAAGTGGAAAAAGAAAAATAGATGGAGATTTATTACTTAAGGTTTGTGAAAAATTAAATATCCAACTCTCAGACTTAACATCAAAATCTGATGTTAACTTAGAAAATACAATTTCAGAAATTCTAGATGATAAATTGTTTGAAGACTTAGATATTCTTGGTCCTGAAGTTAAAGACCTTGTTGGAACAAATCCTAAGATCGGTAGAGCCCTTGTTAGATTAGGAGATATTCTTAAAAAAAAAGATCATGAACTAATCAATAAAATAGAAAAAATATCAGGTAAGATAGTTGATAATAGAAAAAATTCTTTTCCTGGTGAAGTAATATCTGACTTTCTTCAACAACATAAAAACTATTTTCCAAAATTAGAAGAGTTTGCAAATAAAGTTTTTGATAAAATTCAAAAAAATAACAGAACTCGATATATTGCGTTATGTGAGTATTTGAATAAAGAATATTCAATTATAGTTAAAGACATTTTACCAGAAGAGGGAAAACCTTTTTCTAAAATTTATAATAAAAGTAAAAAAGAACTTCTATTAAGTGATTATAGTTCATTGGAAACTAAGAAACTTCATGCAGCAGCTCAGATAGCACAAGAAGGTGCAATGAAAGATATTGATAATTATCTATCAAAATTTCCTTTTCCCTCAGAAGAATCAAAAAAATTAACTAAGGTTGCTTTATTAAATTATTGTGGTGCAGCAATTTTAATGCCCTACAAACCTTTTCATACTGAGTGTAAAAAATTAAAATATGATTTAGAGTTATTACAAAATACATTTGCAACTTCTTTTGAACAAGTTGCTCACCGTGTAACATGCTTACAAGATCCAAAATTACCTGGAATTCCTTTTCATATGTTAAGAGTTGATATGGCTGGAAATATTTCAAAAAGATTTTCATTATCAGGAATTGATATACCAAGATATGGTGGTGCATGTCCTAGATGGAATGTTTATTCAGCTTTCACGAGACCTGGTGTAATTCAAGCAGCTGTTAGTAAAATGACTAATGGTGAAAAATATGTTTGTATTGCAAGAACTGTAGAAAAAGGTGTAGGACGTTTTGGTCGATCAAAAAGTATATTATCAATTGGTCTTGGTTGTGATGCAAAATATGCAAAAGACTTTGTGTACACTGAAAATATTAATGTTAGTGACAAAACGACTGAAATTCCTATTGGTGTGTCTTGCAGAACTTGTGATAGATTAGATTGTCCGCAAAGAGCCTTCCCACCTTTACATAAAAAATTTGATGTAGATATTAATTCTAGAGGTGTCTCAGTATATGTTAATGATAAGTCTAGTTAATTAAGACTTCCAATCACCAATTTTACTAAACAAAAAGTTCCTAAAAGCAGTAATTCTCGCAGTATTCTTAAGTGATTGAGGATAGACAAAGTGAGCCTCTGTTATGGGCCCTTCTGAATTAGGGAGTACTTTTATTACATTATTTGAATTTGAAACTAAATACTCAGGAAGTGCTGCTAGACCTACACCAGCTTCAACAGCTAAAAGTAAACCCATAACACTATTAACTTTCATTACTGGTTTTCTTTTTTTAGAATCTTTAATTCCAAGTTTTAAAGCCCAATCTGGATCGTAGACAGGAGATGGTGCTCCTTTACCAAATGAAATAAATTTATGTTTATTTAGATCGGTAATTGTTTTAGGCATTCCATATTTTTCTAAATATTTATTGGACCCATAAATATAATATTTAATATCTACTAATTTTTTTTGAATATAACTAAGTTGTTTAGGTCTTCTCATAAAAATACCTATGTCTGCTTGTCTAGTACTTAAATCTAATTCCTTATCATCAAAAATTAATTCAATTTCTATTTCAGGGTTTAAAGTCATAAACTCTTGAATACGAGGTGTTAGCCAGTGAGTACCAAAACTTCTAACAGTTGTAATTGTTAATTTACCTGTTGGTTTATTTTTCTGATCTCCCAATGTAGATTCAACTTCTTTTAGTTTGCTGATTACATCGCGAGCTGTTTTAAATAAATACTCACCATTTTCAGTTAAAGTAAGACCTCTTGCGTGTCTCTCGAAGAGTTGTACTTTAAGATCCAGTTCTAATGATTGAATTTGTCTGCTTATTGCAGATTGACTTAAATTTAAATTTATTGTTGCGTTAGTAAAACTACCTGCTTCTGCAACTGCGTGGAATATTTTTAATTTATCCCAATCCATTTATTTATTAAGATCAACTACATATCGTCCAGATGTTTCACCTTTTAACATTTTTGGATATATATCTATTAAATCTTCTAAGCTTACTGTCTTTATTGATTTTTCTAATTGATCGAAATCAATAAGACTTTTAACTTCACTCCAAACAAACTCTCTTCTTTTTATCGATGCTGTAACAGAGTTTATTCCCCAAAGTTTCACACCTCTAATAATAAAAGGCATAACAGTTGTATTTAATTTATAATCAGAAGCATTTCCACAGGCTGCAACAATTCCATTGTCTCTAGTTTGAGCAAGTGCATTAGCAAGTATCTTTCCACCAACAGTATCAACAACACCGTCCCATAGACCTTTATCTAATGGTCTAGCATCTTTATCTAAATCTGCTTTATTTATTATATTTTTAGCACCTAATGATCTCAAGTACTCTTCATTTTCAGCTTTTCCAGTAACGGCTGTAACATCATAACCAAATTTATTTAAGATCATCACTGCAATACTTCCAACACCTCCAGAAGCACCGGTAACCAAAACATCTTTGACTTTTTCACCTAATAAAAGTTCTTCCCTAGCTTTGATTGCAAAAGAACATAACAATGCTGTTAGTCCAGCAGTTCCTAAAATCATTGCTTGTTTGGATGTAATATCTTTTGGTTTTTTAACTAAGAAATCTCCATTAACTTTAGCAAACTGAGAATAACCACCAAAATAAATTTCTCCAACTCTCCAACCTGTAAGGATCACTTCGTCTCCTTTTACAAATTTAGAATTATCACTTTCTAAAACAGTTCCTGCAAAATCAATACCTGGAATATGTGGAAATTCTTTTACTAATTTTGCACCATTATTTAAAATAAGTGCATCTTTATAGTTTAAGTCTGAATAATCTACTTGAACAAGTACATCACCATGTTTTAAAAATGATTTATCTATTGATTTTACTTCTCGTGTAAAATTTTCACCTTCTTGATTGACAACTAATGCTTTAAAATTATCCGACATGCTTTTCTCCCTTAGGAAGGTTACTTACTAATAAATCTTAAATATCTATTCTGAATACTTAAGTCTTTTTTAAATTCTCCTAAGAAATAATTTGTAACGGTTGTTGCATTTTCTTTTTTAATGCCTCTCATCGTCATACATTGGTGTGCTGCATCAATTGTAACAGCAACTCCTTTTGCATCTAATGAAGTCATTAAAGCTTGAGCAACTTGCATTGTTAATCTTTCTTGTGTCTGTAATCTTTTTGAAAATACTTCTACTACCCTTGCAAGTTTACTTAAACCTACAACTCTTTCATTTGGAATATAAGCAACATGTGCTGTTCCTACTATTGGCGCCATGTGGTGCTCACAATGACTTGATACTGAAATATTCTTTTCAACAACCATGTCATCATAACCTTCAACATCACCAAAAGTTTTCTCTAAAATTTTATTTGCATCCTCAGTGTATCCACCAAAATATTCTTTAAATGCTTTAACAACTCTTTTTGGAGTTTCTAATAATCCTTCTCTGCTAGGATCTTCACCCATCCAAGTTAAAATAGTTTTAAAAGCCTCTTCAGCTTCTTTGTCAGAAACTTTTTTGGTATCTAAAATTTTGCTATCTGTGTCTTCTACTAATTTCATAAGGCAAGTTTATACAGTAAATCATTGTTTTTAAAATATTTAATATATTGAACAATATGCTACATAATCACCTAGGTATGTTTAAAAAAAGAGAAAATATAGTCGAAATTGAAGAGGGCAAACTCCTTTCACCAAAATTTGATAATGATGGATTAATTCCTGTTATTACAATGTGCTCAAAAACTAGAGATATTCTTATGCACGGTTATATGAATGTTGAGGCTTTTAAAAAAACTATTGAGACTAAAGAAGCTCATTATTTTAGTAGATCTAGACAGCAGATTTGGCACAAAGGCAAAACTAGTGGCTTTACTCAAAAAGTAACTGAAATTAGAATTGATGATGATCAAGACTCTGTCTGGTTAACTGTTGATATTGGTGATGGTTCAAGCTGTCACGTAGGTTATAGATCTTGTTTTTATAGATCCATTCCACTTGGTCTAATTGAAAACGGTAGAGAAATTGAAATGAAATTTGAAGAAAAAGAAAAATCTTTTGATCCTGAAATTGTCTACAAAGGTCAACCTAATCCAACAAAAATTTAAATGAGTGATAATCAAAAAAATGTTCTTGGTGAAGATCTAGAAGAATGTTCTAACGACCCTTTAACTGGATGGCATAGAGATGGCTGTTGTAGCACAGATGAAAATGATCATGGAGTTCACACTGTTTGTGCAAAAGTTACGACAGAATTCTTAGAATGGTGTAAAGAAGCTGGTAACGATTTAATAACTCCTCATCCTGAATTTGGATTTCCAGGTCTAAAAGCTGGAGATGGTTGGTGTGTTTGTGCTAGTTGGTATGCAAGAGCTGCTGATGCTGGGAAACCTTGTCCTGTATATTTAAAAAGAACTCATGAAAAAACTTTAAAACTTGTTTCTATGGAAGTTTTAAAAAAAAATGCCATTGATTTATCTTAGTTTATTTCAAGATAAGATAATTAGATTATAACTTTAATTTGATTAAAAGCTCTATAAATAAAATTACTTAAAGATCTCATATTTTGATTTTGTAATTCTTGAATTTCATCTAATGCAATACCTGAAATATTTAAAGTAATTAACTTCTTTTCATTAATTTGAAGAATGTTTCTTTTTATCAAATATTTTAATTTTCTAATAACTGTTATTCTTGGAATTCCTGTTACATCAGAAATAGACATTGCGTTAACTCCTTTTTCATCAGACCCTTGAATTGAAATTTGATATTTTTTTCTATTAAATTCTTTTATTCTAAAATTTTTATTTTCAGCTGCATTAAGTAAAACTATAACTCCAATGGTAAAAGTTTCTAAGTCCATAACTTCTTTTCTGCATCTGTTAGTAAATGTAAATAAGAACTTATAAAATTGATACCAAACAAAAGAAAAATTTTTTTTAATTGAATCTGAAATTTCTGTAGTTGGGTAAGCTACTTCAACAATATCTTCTTCTTTAAGAATTTTATTAAACTCACACAATAAAACACTCATATTTTTTAAAGTTAAATTTGCTTGAACTACAGGAATTGCTGTTCTATTTACAAAAATTTGTTTACCTTTTCTTTTAATTATCTCTGCTTTTTCTAGTTCTTCAACTTTTCTTCTTACACTCTCTTTTGGTATTTGAAGATCTTTTGAAATTTTGCTGATATTAATTTTTGCTACTTCTAATGTTTTATCCTTATAGAATGTGTTATAATCATTTATTAACCCATTTTTTCTGCAGAATATAAAATCTTGGTTAATTATGTAAATTAAGATTATATATTTATCTATATTTCCAAAATTTTCGTAGGCCCCAATCAACCAACTGTTTATCCATTTGTAATAATATGGTGCCAATCTACTAAAGTGTTTATCAATTACTTTGAAGATTATTTTTTCATCAATTTGAGATGATATACTTGGTATAGTGTTCATGATTTTAAAAAACCCATATTGGACAATTGATATATAAGAGTCAACCCATATTGGACAATTGGTTTGTTTTAATATTTTATAAAGCTAGTAATCATTATTCATGAGTTCAGAAAAAGTAAGTTCTACAGAAGTAAATGATCTTCCTCCTTTAGAGGCCCCAAATAATAGCGAGGAAGTTTCATCATCAGGTAGAGTTGATATAAATATTCTTTTAAATAGAGCTAGAAAAGTTAGAGCAAAAGAAACTTTAACAAACTTAGTTTTTTTAGGATTGATAGTTTCTGTGCTGTTTACTATTGGGCTAATCTTATCTTTCTAATTACATATTTCCATATTTAGGTCCACCACTTCCCTCTGGTGTTACCCATGTAATATTTTGAGAAGGCTCTTTAATATCACAAGTTTTGCAATGAATACAGTTTTGTGAGTTTATGACAAATTTATTTACACCATTTTCATTTTGAACCTCATAAACTCCAGCTGGACAATATCTTTGCGCTGGTTCATCAAATTTTTCTAAAGTATAATTAATAGGTAAGTTTGGATCTTTTAGCTGCAAATGTACTGGTTGATTTTCAGCATGATTAGTTCCTGTTAAATAAACAGAACTTGTTTTATCAAATGTAATCACGTTATCTGGTTTAGGGTAATCAATTTTTGGCATTTCATTTGCTAGCTTTAAAGTTTCATGATCAGCATGTTTGTGTTTAAGTGTTAGGGGCAATTTTCCTCTAAATAAAATTTGATCTATTCCTGTAAATATTATTCCCAATATTAAACCCCAGCAAAAACTAGGCTTAACATTTCTAGCTTGGTAGAGTTCCTCATATACCCAGCTCTTTTTAAATTTATCGTCATAAATTGATAAATCTTGTTTTTCTTTTAAATTTTCAAAAATAGTTTCTGCTGCAATCATTCCACTTTTCATTGCAGTATGAGATCCTTTAATTTTAGGCATATTCAAAGTTCCAGCATCACATCCTACAAGTAGTGCTCCTGGCATTGACATTTTAGGTAAGCTTTGAATTCCACCTTCAATTAAAGCCCTTGCTCCATAAGAAATACGTTTTCCACCTTCAATTACTTTTTTAATTGCTGGGTGAGTTTTAAATCTTTGAAATTCATCAAACGGTGAAAGGTGTGGGTTTTTATAATCAAGACCAATTACATATCCCAAAAAAATTTGTTTATTTTCTGCATGATACATAAAACTTCCGCCATAAGTATTGTTATCTAATGGCCAACCTGCAGTATGCATGACCATTCCCTCTTCATGATTTTGTTCACTAATTTCCCAAATTTCTTTAAACCCAATTCCATATTGCTGAGGATCTTTACCCTCTGATAAATTATATTTTTCAATTAATTGTTTTCCAAGATGTCCTCTACATCCTTCTGCAAATACAGTAACTTTTCCTAAAAGCTCTATGCCTGGTTCAAAGCCATCTTTTTTATTTCCATTTTTATCAACTCCCATGTCTTGAGTTGCAACTCCCTTAACTGATCCATCTTCATTGTATAAAATTTCACTTGCAGGAAAGCCTGGAAATATCTCAACACCTAAAGTTTCTGCTTGTTCTGCTAGCCATCTACATAGGTTTGCTAAACTTATTATATAATTACTGTCTCTTATACACATCTCCGAGCCCACGAGACG
>OLHU01000304.1_pt1 | contig 8877 bp, 8 predicted proteins | sample 1609321 | NCBI WGS metagenome assembly OLHU01 (sample SAMN05416716, study PRJEB24817) | seawater metagenome | isolation source: Sea water | place: Canada:Atlantic | collected 2013-07 | reverse complement strand
TCGCGACTGACTCCTGACGTCATCAGTCCCAAGTAACGTTGCTGTTGAAGGTTGCAGTTTCCCAATAAACACATATGTCACATGTAGTACCAGAGCAGCTTGCCGTTACAAGCGCTGGTGCGTCCCAGATAATATGTGATTCAACTCCATCCACACTTTTTCAGGCACAGTGCGAATAGTTCAACTGTCTTGATGGCACCTCCCTTAACACTCGTAACTGTCGGTATTCTAGTCGTTGGTATATCCACCTCGTCGGCCTCGATCGTCGACACCAATACTCCAGTACATATGTGTGTCACCACTCGTCCATTCAGTCAACTCATCATTATGACGATCACTCATGTTCACCTCATACTGCATGACAACACTTATTGATCCTAGAACGTCATCTGCCAACCTCCGGATTATGACTCATCACAACTGCACGACGTCTCTATGCACTCAATGCCCATAACTGATGTCATAGCTCGCTTAGACAGTGCACATTGAACATCTAAGAATCAATATGTGTATTGATCTTCTCTGTACCAGCGCAGTAATGCAGACGTAGATAAACACATCTACGCAGCCCATAGACTCATGCACTTGTACATCTGCCTGCACATACATTTGGACGATACACTGATTTGATTCCTGAGCTGTGCACACCTTACTCAAGGCCCGAGTGACGTCATTAGTCCGCCACCACCCATATGTCGTACCATCCTTGACTTTACCTCTGCACGTAACTAACTCGACCATAACCACGCAGGTAATTGGGGACCTGATGTTATTGTTCCAATCTTCATACTCCAGTGAGATCCCCACGTCATGGTCGAACATCGAGCACGTGCCGACGCATCGGTTACCTTACGTGCACCTGATCAGTTCCACTCTGTCGACCCGCTCAAAGGATACCCTGATAGGCAATATTGAGTTGCAATACAGAAACTGGTCATACGCCACCTTTCTCGGCCCATGAAGGCCACACGCACTATCGCCTTCCCTACTCAAAGTGAATCTCTCAATTACGGCCGACGTCACTCCCGTAGTCCTAATAACCTGCTACTTGACTAGCTTTCCATGTTCTTTGTTTCAGCTTCATCTGAAGGGCCCTTTCACCACACCACAGCAGGGATGAGGCCTCTTTGTGCCCTTGCGCCGCATATAGCCCAAAACCCGATAATGGCTAGATGCCTCTGTCTAGTCACCTCGTCTTACGGTACTGCTGGTAACCCAGCTGTATCCCTGCGTGAGCTACCGCTCAAGGGTCCATTTTAATTCTCCCCTAGAAGCTGATAGAAAAAACACATTCATGAAGATTGCCACTCCAACATCTGAGTACATGGATCTCGCTCCCCTATTGATAAGCCTTACAAATCAATGATACACTCGTCACGCGAAGTTTCCTCATCTACCACTGAGTCGATGGTGATCTGGTGATAACAGGGGTTTCGTAAAGAGATCAGCACCTGCTTGACCAGTATCTTATAAGAGTCGTAGCTTTGCTTGATAGTACCAAGCTATGACAGAGTAAGCTTTCCAACGACCTTCGACACGGCACGTTGTCCACATAAATGTCAACGTGTTTAACATCACACACCCACTCAGTCCTTGCATGTGGCGGCTGTCATCGGTTCTTGATAATGTAACTTCCAACAATACGCTTCCTACAACCAGTTTCATTACTCCCCCCGGGTCGCGCAGCACCATACCAGCTACTCTCCTAAAATTGCGACTGCAGGGTGCACCATAATATATATGACTGAAGACTTTACCTTGTAGATGACGATATAATTCAGGATAACGTTCCAATACCGATTCGTATGACCCCATGAGAAATAAGTACTTGTCGCTGTTGCATGATATGTACTGATGCAGTAACATTATACTCCCCTGATGCTGTGACGTCACTTCATATGTAGTCTGCCTTGTATTGGACATTAGTCATCCTCCATAGATTTCATCATGATATCATAGAATTCACGTCCCAATCCCACTCTTCCCGTCCTAGCATGTTCCCGAACGCGATTCTGGTGCTCTCATAGGTCTTTGGGACTGAGAGAGGAACTGAGTGACCCTTCAACGTAGGCTACCGTCTTCATTTTTCAACCACACACTCCTCACGAATCTTCATCTGAGGCTCCGTTGAGCATGTCATGTCTACTATCATTTGAGGGAGACCAATCGCCACCGTTTCGTCTGTGTCTTACACAGTTCTATGCAACTTTACACTAACGGTAGCTCAGGATTACCTGTCCACCACTCGGAAGGCCAACACGACCAGCAGTATATCGTCCGCTATGGATATCGTCATAGACACGTCTAACATGAATGTTAAGCCACAAGTGCTCTTCCACCACTTTGCCAGTTTGTCATCACATCTTTGCAACGAATCGCAACAATTCTCAAGAATGACGCACATCTTCTTCACACCCAATCGAATCAATTTTTCCAAACAACATTCTGTATCATTCATTCAACTGCTATGAACTTTTGAATTGTTATATTCCAAAGAAAGAGGTGGGGGGGGGGAAGCACTTTCCTCACCATTCCCATTCCTTCTTACCGCCGACCAGCTGATGATTTCTGCCTTGGGCTTTGCTCGCCACTGCATCGGCAGTCATTCATCTGGATCACTTGTAGCGTCGGGCTAGACCATAAGATACGCTGGCACTCGGCATCATGCTCTATGCGCACTCAGCATCATGCAATACGCGCACTCCGGATGGTTTTTACTCTGCACCACGACACATAAATGAACAACCTTTCCAAGGGTGACATCCATCATCCCAAGACTGCCATTGTCAGCGCTTCAGGATTCCCCCCTCATCACTCCATAGTGAGCTGAGTCGGCTCTGGTTCAGGGCTCCCCTTAAAACTCCATCGTTAGGGCTCTGAAGCTTACCCAAGATATGCTCGTTGACTCTTCCAGATTTTCACTTTGGCACACTCTGACAAACCCTTAGAAGTGGAATACGTCTCCGTACTATTTACTCCACTATTTGCCATTTTCTTCCCTGATTGCAACAGTGACACACTAGCTGATGCAGTGCTCCAGGTGAATTACGACACTCTTTGGTCATCTTTTCCTGGCCCCATGCACGACTTGACCAAACAATCTCGCAATGCCTCTAGACTAAACAATCTCGCAATGCATCTTCTTAGATGGCGCCATCCAATCTCCCCTACCAGGGTGACGCTGATCGAGTTTCGACCCAAACCGACTGACAATGACCTCGGAATCAGACAACGAGCTTCAGTCTTCCTCCTCGTGACCATTGGTGCAAGTTGCCACCTCCACCTATCATCCTGAAACAAGGCGACTGTTCCACACAGATGTTGCCATTGACTGTGACGCCGTGCATACCAAGTGAGATTTACCCATGCTCTACAAGGAGCGCCATGGGTGTTGATGGCGTCATCAACGTTCAGAAGTGTTACCCATGCTCTACAAGGAGCGCCATGGGTTTTGATGACGTCATCAAGGTTTTGAAGACACCAAGACCAGTTATTATTGTCGCCGAACAAGTCATTCATTGAAAGCGAATTACTCCTTACCCGTCAATGGCCATTGTAGTCCTCAACTTAACACTTGTCTGTTTCAATGACTTCTGCTCAAATGTCTGACGTCAGAGGCGTAGCAATAAGTGATGTTCATAATCTTTCTGCATATAAGCTATTCTCTTTTGAGCTCTCAGATACGATTAAGCACACACATCAACGAGTGCGTCCTCTATCAGTGAAGACTTTATTCCTATACGAGCGCCCAACAAGAAACCTGTGGTGGTGGTCGTATTGCTTGCAGCACTGGAATCGAGATCCTCATAGCCGACGTGAGCATCATATTGCTGTAGTAGTTGGTATTAGCAGTGTGTGTCCGAGCTCTTCTTAGCTTCCGGGGCATACGGCTTTTCGAAAGCGCGAGTCGCCCTTGAAAAGCTCAACACGTGTCGATCGAAGCTGTCAGAGAGAGACTTCCATGCTCCATGCTTCAGCCCTTGGCACCCTCATGGATGATGCTATTCAACGTCACGCGGTCGCCGACATCAAAGGTTACGATGGTGACGTCAGTTGATCAGGAATGACGCCAGTGAAAGACATCACAGATGACGTCATCAGGCAATCCGAGAACGATGAAGTTTCATGCTTCAGCCTTTGACGCAAACGTGGTTTGTGCGGGACACGATGATGACGTCATGCTGGACATTCGTGCTCCATGCTTCAACCTCTGAAGCTACAAGCCATGAATGACGTCATTCAGCACTTTTGTTCGATGCTCAACGGTGACGTCAGAAAGCTCGACCAAGAGATCCAGGACGACCTTCAGAGCTCTGACATCAACATCGAAAGCATCGGGAGCATACAGTAACGATGAGGACGATGACGACATAGGAGACTCAGTGGCGCCAAGTCGGTCTGATCGATCATGACGTCGCACTGGGTGGGAATGCTCCATGCTTTGGCCTCTGAATCCCTCGGGAATAACGTCATTCAACTGCACGCAAGCCATCCTTGGCAGGCTCAGCAAGCTTCGTAATACACTGGACGATGACGTCAGATTCCTCGACCGTCGACCAACGCGCCTTTCAACGGTTTCCCTCGAGAGCTCTGAGGCCAATGTGGTAGACAGCGAGAGCACTGATAGCAGCGATGATGTCGTCAGTCAGAGCTCGATGATGACGTTGTGCTGGACATCCGTGCTCCATACCTCAGCCTCTGAAGCTACAAGCTATTGATGACGTCATTCGGTGGCACACAAGCGACCTTCAGCATGCTTCGTTCGATGCTCGACGATGACGTCAGATAGCTCGATCAAGAGACCCAGAGCTCCCTTCAGAGGCTCCGTATAGCAATGACGAAGACGATGACAACTAAGGATACCTAGGACGGCCTTCCAAGGCTCCGACGAAGACGATGACAACTAAAGATACCTAGGATGGCCGTCCAAGGCTCCTCCAGAACTCTGATGCCAACATCGAAAGCAGCGAGTGCAGGACTCTCTGTCGGTCATCGCCATGATGTCTGGTGCCACCATGCGAGATGTCATTGATGAAGTCACTAAGAAACATCGCGGATGACGTCAGTGGGCAATCCAATAACGATGACGTTCCAAGCTTCAGCCTCTGAGCCACCATGTTTCATGCGGAGAGCGATGATGACGTCATGCTGGATATCCATGCTCCATATTAATCTCTGGAGCTACCAGCCATGGATGACGTCATTGGCGACACACAAGCCACCTTTGGCATGATCAGCACGATTCGTGCGATGCTCGATGATGCTGTCAGGGAACTCAATCGAGGAGACCCAAGGCGACCTTTAGAGACTCACTCATCCAGGGCTCTGATGCCGCAATCGGAAGCAGCGGGAGCATCGACAACAACGATGCAGACGATGACGACCACAGAGACCCAGGGCGACCTTGAGTGGTCATGTTCCATGCTCCAACCTCCGAGCGCCCTTCATAGCCACGACGACGACGATGACGTCAGAGAGCTCGACCAAAAGAAGACCTTCAGAACTCCTCTAGAGCTCTCAAGACCTTCAGAGACTCCTCTAGAGCTCTCAGAGCGCCCTTCAAAGGTGTTCCTCTAGAGGTCTGACGCCGAGATGGAAGGCTGCGAGAGCACCGGCATGGTATCTGGAGCCACCATGCTCCATGCTATAGCAACATCGACAGCAGTGGAAGCACTGAAAGCAATGATGAGGACGATGACGACCACATAGACCCAGAGTGGTCATGCCCCATGCTCCAACTTCAGAGCGCCCTTCAAAGTTGTTTCTCTAGAGCTCTGACGCCGAGATGGAAGGGTGCGGAAGCAGCGGCATGGTATCTAGAGCCACCATGCTCCATGCTCTAGCATCTGGAGATATAAGGAATGACGTCACTGAAAGACATCACGGATGACGTCATTGAGCATTCCGAGAAAGATGACATTCCATGCTCCAGCCTATGAAGCCATATCGTTTGTGTGCTTTTGATGACGCCGTGACCTTTGATCAACGTCTTGACTTCATCTTGACTTCCTCTGTCTGTAATCTTTGACCACACCACAGGTGCCCTATGCTCCATTTCTTCGTGAGACATACCTCCACGAACATACGTTGGACGTACGTTATATCATACGTGCTCCATCGTTCATGCACCATTGAGATTCATGATATATCGACTCAAGGCCACCGTCATGTTCGGAGATGCCATATCAGCCTTCGACACAAGGCCACTATCATATTCGGAGAAGCCATATCAGCCTTCGGGTAAACCTGAGCTTCCAAAGTTGAAACTGAAATTTCATGATTCACCTGACGTCTGACCAAGTTAGCAAGTTTGCGGCGAGCATTGGGTTTCTCTTCTTACTCGACAGGCCCAATTTCTCCCTTTGCTTCGACAGAGATATGTATCGTACCAGCCTCGACTCCAATTAACCATTTCTCACAACTGATGGGCACAATATGACGTGATATCAGGTCCAATACTGCAACACAATATGACGTGGTATCAAGTCTGATACTGCAGAAGGCGCAATCACTTCACATTCTTCCGCTCTAGAGTGCTTGCTCCCCTCATGCAGATAGTCGTTAACACACATACATCAAACTTTGGTTCCTCAAGCAATGGCTCTGTTATTTTGATATGCCAGGATAAGTGACCACAGGACCAAACTATTCAGGACTGGATTATTCTATTCATTCGAATCTGTTCCTCACATTTTAACGAATGGACATCATCTGGTTCTGTTTACTTTGGGACAAGTCAACCGTTACCTTAATGATTAGGGACAAAATTGCGCGTTCGACCAATCGTCACCGGTGACAGTTCTACCAAGCCCTTCAGATCATGGTGTTACGGTTGGTGCGCCGCACTGGTGTCAATCGATGTCCAATCGATGCGACTTCTCCCAGCAGGAAGATTTGATGTGCCTTCATATCACCGAGATCACTGGGGCAGCCATGCTCCATGTTATAGTTTCTGGGGATGCCGTAGATGGCGTTGTCCAGTTTAAGCCGTGCTCCATGCTCCTGCCTCTGGAGCAACCATTGGGTGACCCCCATGCTCTGGCATCTTGAGTCACCGTTGGATGACGTAACCCGCTGTCGTGCGAACCATCCTCAACTCACTTTCTCGGGCAGCCATGCCCCGTGCTTCAGCCTCTGGATATACCGTGGACAACGTCGACCAGCGAGCAGTCGTTCTCCATGCTATGTCTTCTAGAGCCATCTTTGAATGACGCTGTTTCTGGGTGAGATTGTGCGTTAGCCTCGAGACACACCGTGGACGAGGTCGTATAGGGCAACCGATGAATGGTGTCATCCTGCGCCGCGCGTGCCATCCTCAGCTAGCGCGGTACGCTGTGTTCAACTCGCGGATGACAGCATGGACTTTACCAGATGATGACGTCATGGGTTGCACTAATGATCTGATTGGTGACATCATCAAGAGTGCCGAATTCTAGCATCGTTGGCAGGGTACTAGATCTAATGCATGACTCCAACGTCGATCTCTGCGCGACGACGTCACCTCCAATGATGTACAACCCTGTCTGAGTGCCATGACGTCAGTCAGAAGAGCTCCTCCCCCGGAGACATACAGTTCCAGCGCAGGGCTGACAGCTCCGTGCTTCAGCTTCCAGAGACACAGTGACATATTTCATCGCGGCAGTATTCGAAACCAACATGCTGCATGATCTCTCCCCTAGTAACACCTTACGACGCGATCCAGATTTGGGGATGATGACACGAGTAGTACAGCGATGTCGTCAGTCGGTAAGTGCATTGGCTGGAATTCCCATAGCGACAGCATATCCGATAGTATGACGCCAGTGTGTTGACTGGGACCATAATGGTGACGTCATACTCCAGACTCTGGAGCCACTGTGGTTTCATGACCAGCTCAATGATGACATCATGCAAGACAGCCGTAATACATATTTCGAATATTTCATGACAGGTGATGTTATTTCGAAGATGATTGGTTGATGCGATGACGACAACATGATGATGGTAGCAGCCAGCAGGAATCCCTGTCGGTCAGGGTCAATGACGACCAAGGATACTCAGGGAACCGTTCAGAGGCTCCGTATAGCGACGACGACGATGATGACGACTGAGGAGACCCAGGACGTCCTTCCAAGGCTCTTCCAGAGCTCTGGCGCCGATATCGAAGGTAACGGTGATGACGTACGTCGGTCTGGTCGATGATGCCGACATGGTATCTGGAGCCACCATGATCCATGCTCTGACATCTGGAGATATCAGGAATGGCGTCACTGGAAGACATCAAGGATGACGTCAGTGGGCACTTTGAGAACGATGACGTTCAATGCTGCAGCCTCTGAAGCCACCGTGGTTTCATGCGAAGCTCGATGATGACGTCACGCTGGGTATTCGTGCTCCATGCTTCAGCTTGTGGAGCTGCTGTGCTCCATGCTTCAGCCTATGGAGCTACTATCGATGATGACGCACGCTGGGCAGTCGCGTTCCGTGTTTCAGCCCTTGGAGCAGCCAGACGAATGTGCTTCATGTTTCAGCCTGTGGAGCTGCCATGCTTCGTGCTCCAGTCTCCGGTGCCCTCAAGGATGACGTCATAACTGAGTGCGAGTACTGAGTGCGAGTCAACCCCCCCTCCCCCCACTCAGTGGCAGGCTCAACATGCTTCGTGCATCGCTTGACGGTGACGTCAGAGAGCTTGGTCAAGGAGACCCAAGGCGACCTTTAGAGACTCATCCAGAGCTCTGATACCGCAATCGGAAGCAGCGGGAGCATCGACAACAACGATGCAGACGATGGCGCCATGGCAGGCCGCGAGAGTACCAGCAGCAACGATGATAACGTCAGCCAGGGCTGTGCTCAGGCATCTGGAGTGACGTCATCTAGCCGGAGTGACATCATTCACAC
>OLHU01000290.1_pt1 | contig 9163 bp, 8 predicted proteins | sample 1609321 | NCBI WGS metagenome assembly OLHU01 (sample SAMN05416716, study PRJEB24817) | seawater metagenome | isolation source: Sea water | place: Canada:Atlantic | collected 2013-07 | reverse complement strand
CATACGGTGCAACTAAATGGTATTTACTAAGAAAAGTAGATCTACCATTAGCTACTCCTTCAATTCTAGCAGGTGTGAACCAAACAGTAATGTTAAGTTTAGCCATGGTAGTTGTAGCATCTCTAATTGGCGCTAAAGGTTTAGGTCAAGATGTTCTTGAAGCGTTGCAATATGCTAATGTCGGACAAGGTATACTTGCAGGTATAGCTATTTTATTTGTTGCACTAATACTTGATAGGGTTGTTCAGGGTAAAAAAAGAGTTTAATAAAACTTAATGGATTATTTATTATTAGGTTTTTTAACTGGATTAAGTTTAATTCTAGCAATAGGTGCTCAAAATATATTTGTCATAGAACAGGGGTTAAAAAAACAATATATATTTCTTGTTTGTCTAATTTGTTCAATTTCAGACTTTTTATTAATTTTTTTAGGAATTTTTTTATTTCAATATTTAAATAATTATTTCACACCAACTGTTGAGTTAATTTTTAATATTTTACTCTTAATATTTTTACTACATTTTATCTGGGGAAAGATTAGAACTAAAGTTTCAGAGACTTCATTTTCTATAGATAATAAAACTAATAATTTATCTAGTATTTTAGTTAAAACTTTAGGTTTCACCTTTTTGAACCCTCACGTTTATTCAGATACTGTGTTTTTTTTAGGAAACTTTTCTAAAAACCTTAATCAAATGGATAAATATTATTTTGGTGCTGGCGCAGCTATTTCTTCATTATTATTTTTTTTTATACTGGGATATCTTTCAAAATATTTTTCTAAATATCTTAAGAGTGCAAAAGTATGGAAAAGAATAAATTATTTGATTATTCTTTTCATGTCTATTTTGGCTTTAACAGTGCTAATAGAAATTATCTCAGTTTAGTTAGAATAACCGTACTTTTTAAGTCTAACATCACCTGTTCTTGCGTGTGCTTCCATTCCTTCGTATCTAGAAATTCTTGCAGCTGCAGCACCAACTAATTCAGTAGACTCTTTTGTCATTCTTTGGAAACTTAAAGTTTTAACAAACTTACCAACAAATAATCCACCTGTGTATCTTCCCGCACCTTTAGTTGGAAGAATATGATTAGTTCCTGAGCACTTATCTCCATAAGCAACAGTTGTTTCTTCACCAATAAATAAAGAACCATAATTTGTAAGTCTTTTGTGAAACCATTCTAAATTTTCTGTCTGAATTTCTAAGTGTTCTGGAGCATACTCATCGCTAATAGTTGCCATTTCTTCATCGGTATCACAAAGAATAACTTCACCATAATCTCTCCAAGCAGCATCTGCATTTGTTCTTGGAACTTCAGGCAATTCAGCAATTAACTCTGGAACTCTTTTCATTACTTTTTCAGCAAGCTCTTTACTCGTTGTGTATAACCAGCAAGGTGAGTTGTAACCATGTTCTGCTTGACCAACTAAATCTACAGCTACTATCTCAGGATCAGCTTTAGCGTCAGCAATAATTCCAATCTCAGTAGGGCCTGCAAATAAATCAATACCTACTTTTCCAAATAAAATTCGTTTAGCTTCTGCTACAAACTGATTTCCAGGACCGACAATAATGTCTGCTGCAGGATTATTAAATAAACCATTAGTCATTGCAGCAATTGCTGGGACACCACCTAAATTTAAAATTACATCAGCACCACATAAGTCAGCTGTATAAATAATTGTTGGATGAGCACCTACACCTTCTTTTGGAGGGCTACAGGCGATAACGTTTTTTACACCAGCAACTTTTGCTGTTGTTACACTCATAACAGCTGATGCAATGTGTGCATAACGACCACCTGGCACATAACATCCGGCAGTATTAACTGGTATTAGCTTTTGACCAGCAAATAATCCATCTGAAAGTTCTACTTCAAAGTCCTGACCATAATTTTTTAATTGAGCTTCTGCAAATTTTCTAACTCTTTCGTATGAAAACTGAACATCATCTTTTGTTTTTTGATCTAATGTTTTTTTGATTTCTTCAATTCTTTCTTTAGAAACGATAATATCACCATCATACTTGTCAAATTTCTTTGTAAGATCGATACAACCTTGTTCTTTTGTAGTTTCAATATTTTTTAATAAATCTTGAACAATTCCAGTTGTTTTAGTGTCGTCTGTTGATGATGTTTTGGGTGATTTTTTTAAATATGTTATAGCCATTATTTCCCTCTCTAATTTTGAAGCTTTATTTAAAACATTAATGTGGTTATTTCAACGAAGAATTAGTCTAAAGCAACAACAGCAGCAGCAATAGAGGCCAATCTAGCTTGTGCTTCATCAGATCTACTAGTAATTACTATTGGAACTTTACCACCTACTACAACACCAGCTGCACAAGCTCCCATAAAGTAAATCATCATTTTAACTAAACTATTTCCAGTCTCAACACTTGGAACTAACAATACATCTGCATCACCAGCTACAATATTCTTAACACCTTTTATAGCAGCAGATTTTTTTGAAATACTATTATCAAATGCCAAGGGGCCAAAAACATCAGCATTTAAATTCTCTTCTTTTGCAAGTTTTGTAATTTCATCAGCATCAATAGAGCTTGGTACACTATCTAAAATTTCTTCTGTCGCTGATAGAACTGCAATTTTTGGTCTTTCAATTCCTATACGATTTGAAAAATCAATTACATTTCTTAAGATATGCATTTTTGTTTTTACATTAGGTAAAACATTTAAAGCACCATCAGTAATTATAAGTGGCTTGTCGTCTTTAGTATTTGTCATATGCCATATATGGCTAAGTCTAGTTTTTCCAAGTAAATTGTAATCTCTTTTTAAAACTTCTTTCATTAAAATATCTGTATGAATATGACCCTTAACAATAATTTTTACTTTATCTTGACTTGCAAGTTTTGCAGCTATTGCTGCTGTTTTATTTTCTACAGGTTCATGAATAATTTCATATGATGAGATGTCCCATTTTAAATCTTCAGCACATTTAAGGATTTCTTTTTTATCTCCTATGAAGATAGGAGTTATTAAGTTTTCATTAACTGCATCCTGAACTGACAGCATAGGAAGAGGTAAACCAGCATTAACAATTGCAGCATTAACACCTTTTTTCTTATGTGCATGGTCAAGAAGGTTATTAGGACAAACAATTTCTTTATTTGAAAGCATGAGGTATATTTAGTCTGAATTTTCAAAAAGTATATACTGTAAATTGATAATGATTAAGCCTTTTAAACTAAATATTCCCGATAAAGCACTTCAAGAAATTTATACGAAGGTAAAAAATTACCCATGGCATGAAATGCCAGACGATGGTGGCTGGAAATACGGAAGTAACCTTGAGTATATGAAAGAGATCTCAAGTTATTGGATCAAAGATTTTGATTGGAGAAAACACGAAGCAGAAATAAACAAATTTTCAAATTTTACAACTGTTGTAGATGATATTGAAATGCATTTTATTCATGAAAAAGGTAGTGGCTCTAACCCAACTCCATTACTTCTTATGCATGGATGGCCTGGATCAGTTGTAGAGTTTTTACATATAATTGAAAAACTTGCACACCCAGAAAAATTTGGTGGAAAAATTGAAGATGCATTTGATGTTATTGTTCCTTCTTTACCTGGCTTCGGATTTTCTAAAAGACCATCTAAACCAATTGGTCCAAGAAAAATGGCCAATACTTTAAATAAATTGATGACAGAAAACCTTGGTTATAAAAATTATTTAGCACAAGGGGGTGATTGGGGAGCAACTATTGCAAACTGGATTGGGTATGATCATTCAAAATCATGTAAAGCAATTCATATTAATTGTTTAACAATGCGACACCCAGATGGAACACAATCAAAAGAAGAACAAGAATGGCAAGATCGATTTGATAAAGATCAAATAATGCAGGATGGCTATAGAACTCAACAAGCAACAAAACCACAAACATTGAGTTATGGAATGATGGATAGTCCTGTTGGTATTGCAGCATGGATTATTGAAAAGATGTATTCTTGGTCTGATTTAAAAGATGGTGATATTGAAAGTGCTTATTCAAAAGATACCTTGTTAGCAAATATTATGGTTTATATAGTTACAAAAACTTTTAATACAGCTTCTTGGATTTATTATGGAAGAAGAGAAGAGGGAGGACGTTTTTTTCCTAAAGATTTTAAGAAAATAAAAATACCAACAGCTGCAGCAATTTTTCCTGCTGAGATGTCTGAGTGGCCACCAAGATCTTATGTAGATAGAATGTTTAATATCACTCAATGGACAGAGATGCCAAGGGGTGGACACTTTGCGGCGCTTGAAGAACCTGAACTTCTTGTTAATGACCTTGTTAAATTTTCAAGATCTGTACGGTAATTAGATATTTTGTAAATATTCTAAATCTTTTAAGACAGCTTTTGAAATATGAATTTCTTTTTTAAGATTACTTTTAAATCTATTGACCTTACTTTGTCCTGGATAAAGAATTTCTTTAATACCTTTTATCTTAGGTAGTTTTTTTATAGTTTTGATATTGTCTTTTATTCTTTTATTAAAGGAATTACCGACAAACAAATTAGGCTTTAAAACAAAGAATAAATGACCAATATTTTGTGGACCACTAAAATCAGTAAATGGATCCTTAACTCTACCCGCATGATTACCACCCGTTAATACACCACTTAAAATATCAACCATCCAAGCTAATCCTGACCCTCTAAAACCAGCTATAGGTAATTGAACTCCTTCTAATGCTTTTTTTGGGTCTGTAGTTGGCTTGCCAAATTTATCTAAAGCAACACCTTCAGGAATTTTTGTTCCTTCTCTTGCAGCAACTCTAATCTTTCCTCTGTTAATCATTGAAATTGAAGTATCTAAAATAAAAGGAACTTTAGAGCCTGTTGGGGTTCCAAAGCAAATAGGGTTTGTTCCAAATAAACTTTTTAAAGCACCATGAGGCGCAACTGCTGGAGGTGCATTAGTAAATACCATTACCATTAAACCTTTTTTAACCGCTTGCTCTGCGTAATAACCAGACAAACCATAATGACCACTATTTTTTACCGCAACTAAGCCAATACCTGTTTTTTTAGCATTACCTATTGCTGTTTTAATAGCAGTATCTGCTGCAACAAAACCAATACTGTTATTGCCATCAACATGAGCAATTGATTGAGAGATCTTTTTAACTTTTATTTTAGCCTTTGGATTAATTACTTTTTTATTAATTCGATCACAATACATTTTAAGTCTGGATAAACCATGTGATGGTGCACCTACCAATTCAGCATTTATTAAAGCTTCAGCACATATAGATGCATGCTCTTTACTTAGCTTGTGATGGATAAAAATATCTTTAATGATACTCTTTAGCTTTGAAGAATTCATAATTTATTAAATGATTGGTTAACCTTTACCATGCCATGGAATTGTTTTGGTAATTATTTTTCTTAAAGCAATATCAAATAAAAGACCAAGCATGCCCATTACAAAAATAGTTATCCAAATAACTTCATATTGAAAATATTTTTTAGCAACATTTTCAACAAATCCAATACCTGTCGTTCCAGCTAAAAATTCAGCTGCAACCAAAGTCCCCCAACACATCCCAACTGCAACTCTAACACCCGTCAAGATTTCAGGTAATGAGTTTGGAAAAATTACGTATCTTAATATTTGCCACTTTGATGCACCAAGAGAGTGAGAAGCATGAATTTTAGACAATTGAGTTCCAGAAGCACCAGCTCTAGCTGAGATGATCATGATTGAAAAAGAAACCATAAATAATAAGAATACTTTTCCAACATTATCAATTCCAAATACAGTAATAACTAATGGAGCCCAAGCAAGTGGAGGAACTGGTCTATACAATTCAATTAATGGATCAAAGAACCCTTTAGCAAATCTATTTAAGCCCATCAATAAGCCAAGTGGTACACCAAATATTATTCCAAGTACTAGGCCTAAGAATACTCTTAGGAAAGAATCCCATATGTGACCCATAGGTACTGGTATTTTGAATAACTTGAATTCACCAGTAACAACATTTAAAACTTTACTTTTAAAATTTGGTTTTACAGTTCCGTCATCACTATGAACTGGGTATTTACCAGGGATAATATCTGCTATCCAATCTGGTAAAATAAAGCCAACAACTTTACTAACATCCATCATTTCATACCAAATCAGCGGAATATTTTTAAATCCAACACTTGGTTTTAATAAAAGTGTAAATTTTTTTAAAGTATCTGATGGTTTAGGCAGCCACCTACCAGAACCTTGCTCTGAACAATTAGGACCACTTGAAATTATTGTTCCAGTAGGAAATAAAAATATATCAATTAATCTTAGACTTCCTTGTTCTTTTTTTTGAATAACATCAAATTCTAAAATTGCTTGTTGCATAGCATCAAGAGTTTTTGGAGGAAATATGCTTGCGTACTCAATTCTTCTTGCAATTTTAAGTACATCTTTTGCTAATATTGATGCCACCTCTTGTGTGTCATCTAGCTCTGATCTATATTTTTTTATTCCATCTTTGATTTCTTTCATCAAAGTTTTGTATTGTGAATTATGATTTCTTAATTTGAAAAAATCATCACTAATTAAAGTTAATTCTTTTGCTGCAGCATCAAACTTTAATCCTTTTTTAGTTTCAGGAATAGTTGGAATTTCTATGGTATTTTCTACAGCTGTTCCTGAAGATCCCCATCCACCTTGTATTTTTAAAGCTTCAATTCTTGCATTTTCTTCATCAATACTTTTTATTGGTGGATAACTCATCTTTTGAAAATCTTCTGTTAACCAAGCTATTCTATTAGTTAGCTCACTGAGCTTAATTTTTGTTTCATTTTCAAGAAGGTCCTCATTAGTTAACAATGGAATTGTTCTTTTAGTTTTTTGAATAAAACCTAAAAGTCTATCTTTATCTTGATTTCTTATTACTGATGAATTTCTAATTTCATTAGTTAATTTTTCAATATTACTATTTTCAGCCTTAATAATTGAAGTACTTTTAAATTCCCTTTCATTTATTGGAAACAAATACTTTAATGAAAGCATCGAGTCGTTAACTTTTGCAACTTGGCAAAGTTCATTAGCAGACTGAGGATAAAAAGACTTTGCTAAATCCCATGAATAATAAAGCCATGCTATTAATAAAAAACTACTTCCAACAATAATCCAGTGAGCTCCACCTTTGGCTCTTTCAGGGTTCCCAAAAACAGCGTCTATTTTTTCAGTCTTGGCTAATTTTATTCCATAAAGAATTGAACCTATAACAGCAAATATAATTAAAAATGTTATAATACCTGTAATCATACTAAATATCTTTACCCATTATTTCTTCTTCCATGTTCCAAATCATGGTTAGAATTTCTTCTCTTTTACTTCCAAAATCTTTAGTTTTTTTAATTTCTCTTAAATCACCATCTATCCCCATTGAAGCAAAGGGTAATTTATACTCCTTATGTATTCGGCCTGGTCTTGGTGCCATTACATATAATCTTTCCCCAAGTAACAAAGCTTCTTCAACTGAGTGGGTAATTAAAATAATTGTTTTTCCTGTTTCTTTCCAAATTTTTAAAACTAATGACTGCATTTTTTCTCTTGTTAGTGCGTCTAGCGCCCCTAAAGGTTCATCCATTAAAATTAAATCTGGATCATTAATTAAACATCGTGCAAGAGCAACTCTTTGCTGCATACCGCCAGATAATTGATAAGTTGGTGTATCTCCAAAGCCTTGTAAGCCAACTATATTTAACCATTCATCAACTTTTTTTGCTGTTTTAATTGGATCTTCTTTTTTCATTCTCAAGCCAAAGTCCACATTTTCAGCAACTGTTAACCATTCAAATAAAGCACCTTGTTGAAAAACCATTCCTCTTTCAACCCCTGGACCATTAATTTCATTTCCGTTAAGAGTAATTACTCCTGAAGTTGGTCTAAGAAAGCCAGCTGTAATATTTAGTAAAGTTGTTTTTCCACATCCAGAAGGACCAAGAACAGTTAAAAGTTCTCCTTTTTTAAGTGTGAAATTTACATCTTTTAATGCATGAACAGTTTCTCCTTTTGGAGTTTTAAAGATCATGTTTAGATTTTGAGAAATTAAATCACTCATAGAAATAAATTTATATTAAATTTTATTTAAAAAAATAGGCACCAATTTAATAAATTGGCGCCTATCTAATTTTATCTTACTCTCTAAATTATAGAGGTAAAAAGCTTGTATCTACTGCTCCGTTAGGAGTACCCATTCCTTTTAAGAAACCATCAAGAGTTCCACCTGATTCCATAGATTTTTTAGTATCTGCAGCATTCAAGAATACAAATCCACCTAAAGTTTCTTTCATATCTCCAAGTTTCATCTCAGCATCTTTTGCGATTACATTCATATCACTTTTACCAGCTGCGTATCTAGCATTAGCTTCATGAGTTACTTCTATGAAAGTTCTCAACATTCCTGGGTTTTCTTTCATAAATTTATCAGTAACAGATGTAATATCGATACCTTTGATACCTGCATCACGAGCTGCTTGAACTGTTAACAATCTTGTACCAACAGTTAAAGCTGCTTTAATAGAGTTACCACCAAATAAACAAGCCATTGAAACGTCACCAGAAACTAGTGCAGCAGCACCTTCTTCAGGGTCCATTTGAATAACAGTCATTTTGCTTTTATCAGCACCAACAACTTTCATACTTTCATCAAAAACATACTCAGCCATAGTTCCTAGAGGAACTGCAACTTTTTTGCCTTCTAACTCAGAACCGTTCGCTGATGTAATACCAGAAGCTTTAGATGTAACACAAGTTGTACCACCCATTCCGTATTCCATAGCAACGTCTACAAGTTTCAAAGGTGCTTTAGATTTAACAGCATTAATAAATGGCACTAAACCTTGTGAGTAAGAGATATCTATATCTCCTGCTAACATAGCGTCAGTCATTGCACCACCATTTGAAAAGTTAGTCCATTTAACTGGAACACCTAGTGCTTTATCAAACATCTTTTTAACTTTGTCTTCTTGGTTTGGAGTAGGCCATTCTAAAAAGAATGCAACTCTAACTTCTTTAGCGGCTGCATTTGCAACTGACATTGATAAGCTAAGAGCAACTACTGTACCAAGAATAAAACTAATTATTTTTTTCATTATTATTCCTCTGTTAATTTAATTAAATTATTCTGTCTCTTATACACATCTG
>OLHU01000289.1_pt1 | contig 9164 bp, 1 predicted proteins | sample 1609321 | NCBI WGS metagenome assembly OLHU01 (sample SAMN05416716, study PRJEB24817) | seawater metagenome | isolation source: Sea water | place: Canada:Atlantic | collected 2013-07 | reverse complement strand
GATAGACGAGAGATAGACTATCGAAGAGAATAAACGGCGTAAACGTAACTCTCTAGAGTTGGGGAGGTTCGGACTCCATGCAAAGCGAAGCGACAACGTTATACTTCTTTGCAATACGGACAGGACAGCTGACACCCAGGTGCTGCTCAGAACAGGCACTTGAGCACAAAAGCTTCCATGGAAATTCACCCCTTGTTGCAATAGATATTTGAAGGTGGAGCTATACCCCGTGACTGGTGACGTCACAACCAACCAACTCAGACACGACAAAATTCCAACATACCCAAAGCCAAAACAAAAATTTTGCAAGAGCTTCGCAGTAAATTGATAAAAATACGAGCCTGGGTTGACAATCAGGGCCCTTTGGCAAGATAGCTGGCAGGACTCTGTTAGGATCTTTTGTGCAGAAACACACATTGAAACAAAATTCCAAACGCTTCGCGGCAGAACGAAGGCTGGATTTGCGACACGATCCCGGTGACATGATATCATCGAAAGGTATAGATAGGCGGTAGTTAGGTAGAGACTGCACCACATACCATTTCGCGTGGGAAGAGGAGCATTCGAAGACTGCGAAACGTTTTGAGTACGCTGTAGGCCGTCTGGAACATCCCGATCCTGAACGAAAGTAGGGAGGCAACTTGAGAGCTGGACAAAGGGGCGGCTGTTCTCGTGGGGAAAACAGACTGGAAGGGGACGTCTCTTACGAGGGTAAGATAGGCTGTAAGGTAGAGCGGGGGAGACATGATCATTGGTTGTGACGTAGTAGGATCGCGGGGAACGACTTACAGGCTCACTGGAGTGCGTATCACCGCGTGAGATGTCCGCTCGGCCTGACGACGCAGCCTCGAGTGACTTCTCCTCCTGAAAATCCATTTTCTCCCCCTGAATACACAGAGAAAAACGCCATCTGGATAAGAGAACTATCCAATTCGCTTTCTTTCCACATCTTGTTAACAGCCCCCAAACGACGCACTGTGCATGAACAAAGCTGTGATCTAAAGCATTCGTTCCGCGGGCTATCATAACTGCTAACTCCCTTGCATTTCCGTTATCTCCTGCATCGGGTTCACCATGTAATACGACGACAACATGGGTCCTCAAGGGTTGATACAGAAGAGGGGTTTCTTTGGACTCCCACGCTCCAAAGGGGGGACACGCCTCTATATCCCCACCCCGACAACTGAAGTCACTGCGTTTACCGCAGCCTCCAAACACGATCCCCATTAGCCATTCAGCTGACTCTTTAAGGATAAAAACGAGACTCAAACATAATGCAGAACTAAATCCTCCAATCTGCGTCCAGTAAAACGGGATCCGGCGCGGTGCGCTAGGCTCGTTAAACATTCTGCTGTTTGCCCTCAGACCCAAGCTGAGGTCATTTTCCCTATTAGGCTTTACTAGCTGGGGTTCATAACAACAAAGCCAATTCCACACCGATCCGGCAGCTGAGCGGGTTTGCACATAGACCGCCGGGTTCCTTGTCATATTGTCGCTGTCATTACTGACGAGTCCTCCTGAATTGGAGGGGCCACTCATTGGGGCCGTGGCTAGCAGGTCGTGTCGGCAAGCAGGTTCCTAGATCAAGAATGACATCTTGATCCTCTCCTATTTCCGTTGTGCCATCGACCAATCGGGTCTCTCTCGTAGTCAGAACAGATGTCTGAGCCATCGGCCAATCAATATCTCTCATCGTACAAAACAGTTTAACCGACTGTTTTGCAGACTACATAGTCTCACACTTAGATTAAATGATCTCATCTAGCTTAAGTAATCTCTAAATACTGTAGACTAAGTTTCCTAACGTAGTAGTAGAGTTTAGGTACTGTAGACTTAACGTTACAAATGAATGCACCGTTGTGGTCAAATACCCTACTCAATACTATACGTTTCTACTCTCCCCTGAAACTGTATCTACAGCTTGAGTCACGTATGACGTAACATCCAGACTAGCCGTCAGCCATAGCTTCCACCATCATATCATAGAATTCACGACCCAATCCAACTCTAGCCATGCAGGCATATTCCAGAGCACGCTCCTGACCACCAGATGAATCTTGAGGACTGGGTGAGCCCTCAAACTCAGGTACTCCTTCGAATGCTGGCTTGCAGTCTTCCTTTTCAACGGTACGATCTTCCGGAGCAACTTGTGAGTCAGATGATAAGGTCATGTCCACGATCGCTTGAGGAAGATCACTCAGCAGCGTGCTCGCGTGTTTATCATGCGCAGGCTTTGGTAACGCTTTAGTGAAGATGTCTGCAATCATATCATTGGTTGAGGTCTGATGGAATTTAATGCTTCCATTTTGATGACAGTCCTGTAGATATCTCAGCTTACTTTGGTAGTGTCGAGCTCGCTTATGACATTTCAAACTTTCAGCACTCATCTTGCAAGCACGATTGTCTTCATGCACATCAACAAACTCAGAAGTAATCATACCCAGTTCCACAAGAAGACATCTGAAGTGACTCGCCGTCTTCACGCTCTCCACAGCAGCAATCACCTCCGCTTCAGCACTTGAGGTCGCAGCAACCTTCATCAGCTTGGAACTCCAGATAACAGGACCACCGTTCAGAAATACAACATGCCCAGCAGTGGAACGTCCATCAGCACCTGCGAAATCCGAATCCACAAAGACCTTTGTAGGGTTATCTTTATTCACATCCAGGGGATGAACACCACTTTCATACACTTGAGGGACATTCAAATCTGCAGCTGACGATGATGATCTGTACACAATAGCTTTGAAGCGAGTTTGATACAAATATGACACAAGACGTTCCAGAGCCTCAACATGTTCAGCACCAGCTGTTTTGGAGTGCCTTGCCAGACAGCCCACTGAGAACGAACAATCAGGCCGTGACACACCGCAAATGTGTAACGCTGCACCTACTACAGAAAGATAATCGTAATCAGTTGTCTTCTCAGTATGTTTAGTGGGAAGATCCACATGCATTGGAGTCGGCCAGACATGAGTCTTTGAAGGGTCTTTGTCCAATCCACATTTCTGAGCCAGTCGAGTAATAGCAGCACTTTGGTCCATGTACAACACACCTTTCTCTCGATCACGCACGATTCGAGCCGACAACATATACTCACACTCACCAGTTGACTTTTCATTGATGGTAAAACGTTGTCTGAGGTGCCAGATGAACCAGTCTAGGATGAGATTTGAACTTCCTGCCTCCGTGACGTCATCAACCCAACAGCCTGCCAGCATTGTCTCAGTGGCTGTAGGATCACTTTTCACATAGGCGGCATGTTCTGGAGGACAGCCAAGCTGCTCAAACAACCACTCACGCGTCTTAACAGTTTTAAACACGCAAGGGTCAAAGATGCACCCTTCCAAGCCTCCCTCTTCCATTCGCTGTTGTAAGGCGTTGTGAAATAGACGAGGACTTTGAACCAAACCATACTGTCCCTTCAGGAGTTTAACGACCTTAGGAGTGCCATCCTCCCTCTTCTTACCAAGAGGATGCCTCATATACAACTCCTTGTCGATTGTGCCTTGCAAGAACGCAGAAGTGATATCAGCAGACCGTATCTCCCAATTCTGAGCTGCACCAATAGATAGAATCATTCTGAAACTGTCATATGACATCACCGGACTGTACGTTTGAGCAGGATCATAGTGTACGTGTTCTCGCTGCATGTATCCTAATACCACCAGTCTACTCTTGAACCGTTCCACATAACCATTACGGTCACTTTTGATTTTGAGTACCCACTTCGTCCCAAGTAGTTTTGTACCTGGTGGAATATCCATATCCAACACGTTCTCCCAAACACCAAACTCACTCATTGCATCAATCTCCTTTTTCATTGATTTATGCCATAGAGCAGCATCCGGACCACGCATTGCTTCATTTACATGGGCTGGCTCAGCATGCAACACACCGGTCTCTGGGTGCCGATACATAACCTTCTTCAAACTTGAGTCGGCAAGATGAGCTACTACCGTTGGATCGTTCCACCATTCGGAGTTATCATGTTGGTACTGTTTTTCCAGAACATCACCAAAGGTTTGTTGATCACTGAGCATAGCAGTCGGATTTGTTACATCTTCTTCACAAGTCTCATCCAAAATCTTACTGAATGCTTGAGCCTCAGTACTCTGCACCACCCATTTACCTTCAGTGTCACTATACACAACATTCTCATCCTTTGGTGAAGGCCAGTCAAACTGTCTCCTTTCTACCGTAGCCTTCTTACTCGTCTTGTCTCTCGTGCCACTCATGGCCACTTCGGTCAGCTCCCCTGGACACTTCATGGCTTCTCCTTTACCACCACGGTCCGCCGCCATGACCTTCGCATCGATCCAGTGTCCTAGCCTCCCACTCTCATTAAGAGGAAAGTATATGAATCCTCTTTCATAATCCCATTTGATATCACGCATCGCCAATGCACTAGCCTCTCCCTGTGTCATACCTTTTGGTCTCGTCAACACAGAGATGTTAATGACGTCACGTAAAGCTGTACAGTCTTTATACCGCTCGTACCGCTTGTAGGACTCACATTCACCAAGTTTAGTGCCTTCTCTCTTTGGATTCCTCCACACATATACCGTTGGAACGTTATTCTCCAGAGCGTAAGTTAAGAATAACCGGTCTTCATCACTCAGGGCCCGCTTCTTCCCAATCCCTGCACTGAACGGACGAAAGGGCCGGATTCTGCAATTACTCTCTTCCCACAAACGTTTACTTTCCTCCCGATCACACGTTAGTTTGTCTAATGGACCGCTCTCTCCTTGGTCCACTGCCTTCTCACCCTCATCCTCATCAACGGCGTGGGTCAGCTTATGTGTAAGCAGGTGCAACTTGTATTCTTCCAACTCCTGTTCCGTCAACTGAGAAGCCGACACGCAACTGAAGTCATACAAACCATCCTTGCCTTCCACAAAACGCCTGATCGTTTTATCTGGTCCACTGCTACCAGCCTTTGCTAGAAACCCAATAGAAGGCTCCGACTGAATCAGGGACACTCCTTCCTTTAACTCCGACTCATTCCACTGCTCCTGATCACCATCATCATACACTATTTGCCAAAGAGGAAATTCATCAGAAGCCGTTGGTGGCATAAACTTTGTCACAGTGCCAACAAAGACACCTTGTCGAAAGTCTTTAGCCACTCTCAAGCCTACGGCATCACTACCTTTTGGCAAATTCTCTACATCTACAGGACCAGCCTCAGGACCATTGTCAGGAGGTCCCTCAATAGTCTTCTCCCCCTGTTCCTGCTTGGCTATCACTTCAGAACCACTTTCTGACTCAGCATCTCCCCTGGTAACCACAGCAGGAACCGCATGCTCGTCCTCTCCCCCAGACGACACAACCTCTGACTTCACATCTCCCCTAGAAGCCAGCACAGGCGCATCCCAACCCGCTTTCTCAGAGAGCATCTGTCTCGCCACACCCATAACCAACGGATCATCTGGTTGCGCAAACACCAACTCTGACGCCACAACCGGCACATTTCCCAGCGCTTTACCCCGTCTTTTCGCGCTGTCCATGGATCTGGCCTGATCATACACCCTGAGACCGCACGCACGTCGCACAAAGCTCTCATCAAATGTGGCTGAGAACACCGTCCTCACAATCCCAGCATTGATGTCATACATGAGATACCCCGTCGGCGAGTCACTCGGAATCCCCAGGAAGAACCCTTTGCGCGCCTTCGTTCCACCAGGTACCTTGGGAAGACCACCAAGATGTTCATACATATCACAACCAAACACCTTCACTCTGTCAAACCTAGGCCTCTTCCCATGGACCAGCTCATGAGGCGTGAATTCTCCTGTGCCAGCAGTAGTCATTCTGTTGTAAAGGAACTCAGCGTATTTGTACGCCTCCACCCAAAACAGAGGAGACATTCTACTCCGACGGAGGAACGACGACGCAATCTCGAAGATGATACGATGGTACCGCTCGACCAGTCCATTGCCAGTGGACCCATCACGCGGCGATGCTTCCACAACGACACCATGCTCTTCAGCAACCCGCTCGAACTCAGTGAACGTCTTGTCCGAGTCTTTTTGAACATATTCACCATCCATACCAAAATATTCACTGCCCCGGTCGGCTCGAACCATTCCAACACACCAACCAAGCTTCTTGACATACGACAAATACCTCTTGAGCTTGTCAGCCGCTTCGGATTTCCTGCTCATATAATACGTACACGCCGACCTGGTCACCTGATCAATGAAGACTATCGAGTACCGCAGCCCACAGTGCGATTCAATGAGCGGGCCTTTGATATCCGTGTGCACCACGCCAAAGGGACGCGTACACTCCTGCTCAAACACACGCATCTTCGCGGGACTTCTCTTGCATGCTCGAGAGAGCTGACACACAGAGCACATACAACCTCCTTTGCACGCGGCTTTCGTTGATCCGGAAACGTTAAGCCCCAACGCCGAAGACTTCTTGTGCATCAGACTAATCTTCTGCTTAGAGCACCCCAACCTCTGGTGCCACAACTCCAACGTAGCAGCATTGGCGCCAACAAAGGCACAAGCACTACTAAGCCCTTCTCCACGAGCCTCACCATGCTCGCACCCACCATCCACCAGGCGCGCAGCATCACGCAGCAAATTCTTCGACGCCGCCGCGAGATTAGCCCGTGCCGCCACCACTGGATCACAGACTCGACTACCACCATCACTCACCTCCAACGGCAGAAAGAACAGCCCATTCTCCTCCTCCAACACCACCTTGCGCATGTGACGCGACATCTTGTCTTTGACCAAGATGTACGAATTCCCTTGCTCAAGGTGAACGACACTCCCTTCCGTCAGCAACTGCGAAATGGACAGCAGGTTCATCGACAGCCCCTTCAAGGCACTGCACTTGAACCGGAATTCCACATTATCACCCTTATGATCCACCGCAGTTCCAACAACGGTACCGGTTTTCGTCACATCCGACGCCCCGGCAGTGCCAACTACTCTGAAATGCACCTTTGTCGCGTTCGTCAGATCATCTTCATCGCCAGTCAGATGCACATTACAGGCAGAATCTGCTGCAAACCTTCTAACTCTCTTCCCTTCAGCTACGCCTGCCATAGCCGTGACGCTCTCCTCGCCAGGTGCAAGCTTGGTGCACGAATTCGCCAACTGCCCCAACACTGCTCCCTTTTCGCACTGGAAGGCGAGAGACACATGGGACTGTCGAAGTTCAGACAGAACTACACCTTTCTGTCGTTCCACAAGCTTCCGCCGAAGCCGATGGCGCACATCATCCACATCACACTCACCATCCTCAAGTTCGTCAATATCAGCCACGCTCATCATATGCTCATACTTCTTACGAGCCAGAGAAAGCCGAACCCTACGCGCAGCAGTGTCATCCGGCAACCTCGTGCTGAACGATTCCACTGTCTCACCAACAGGCACTTGAAACTGGGTGTCTCCATCCTTCATCCCCAGCGACACTGCGACTCGACTATCAGCTACCTCTTTCCTTTCTCCCAGGAGAGCCTTTGCCATCATGCATATGGCACTGGAGGATTCCTTCTCAAGCATCACGTTGTGTTCGTGCATAGCCGTGTAAAAATCATCAGCACCACACATCTCATGACCTTTATTCTGACGGAGACACGCTGCCTTTGCTCGCAGGCTTTCGCGGAACACACGGAGAGCATCAGTTGCTTCTCTGTTCCGATCACCATCACCTCCCAGAGCCACTCCAGGTGATTGAACAAACCGGCCTCTTGCCGCAGCGGCACCACACCGATTCCATCCCGGACTGCCAGTGCCAATCTCCTCCAACACATCCCACACTGCTGCAGCTGCACTGTTTTCCCGTCCCGGCGATCCCTCTAGCAGGCTCTCCGGCACCTCATGCTTCAGGTCCTCCCACTCCAGTGAGCCCAGACGCACGCGACACGCACCAGGCCCACGCTGCACTGCGTCATCGACTACTGACACTGTGGGAGGGTCGACCGCTTCTACACCCAGATCATCATCATCGTTGGCGTCTTCCAGGAAGGCGCTGAAACTGGAAAACTGTGGCACAAGTGAAGGTGACACACTGGGAGCATGCTCTGCCAAGCTGTTACTCGGACCCTTTTTCACGGGCTTGCTGAAGCTGGGACACGCCCTAGACGTTCGGCAGAGGGCACTATACCCAACACCAACAACACGAGCATCAGCTCCAACACCAGCGATATCCAACCCGGCGGCCGCACCAACGGCACCTTTAAAGCCACTTGGTACGCTTACTTCTCCCACTGGCAACGTTCCCATCACCCTATCCCACGGCGATGACCATTCACGATCAAGCTTCACATGAGCCAACATCCACCCATCGGCTCTGGACTTTCGAACCTCTTCCTTCGACCGTTGGAACACCGACAGCTTTTCACGCCCCTCGCGCAGAACTTCACTTCTAGCCACCCGATTCCGTGCCACTCTTTCCGACATGACTTCGCTTATCCACTCTCGACCCCTACACAGGCGAGAGTTTGCCGCATCTTGGCGTGATTTGATGTTCTGAGACCACATGCTAAAGAAGTTCGATTCGGTGCTACCCTGCTGCACACCATCGCCATCGGCCGCACCAACATTGGAGTCGCGATGTGATTCGATACTACCTCCCCCCTCTGAACACCGAGTCACGTCAGATGCCCCCACGGCACCATTCTCTTCCTCCAACACTGCCGTGAGAGGAGCACCAAGTACTCCTCCCACCACCCTCGACTGCCGCACCACTGCAGATTTCTTGCCATCCCGACAAGAACCCCCTGCTCTTTGATCATTTTCGGCCAGCGGAACCCGATCAACCAGTTCCGCCTTGCCGCCCTTTCAGGCCACAGAATCCCGCTTGCCCGCACGGGATTTCATGTAGCCAGCCAGAAGTTCATCTTGTTCTTCTGCCGAGACCGGCGTCGATCCCTTCCCTGAAGAGAAGTGCATCAATAGATCACGCCCGATATCCTCCACGCGCTTGTCCTCCTTCTCCTTCTTCACACGCGACGCAGTTGCTTCGGCCTCCGCTGCCGCAGCATCCTCCACTCCCTTCAACTGAACTCTCATTTCTTCCACCGTCACAGACAGATGTGCCACTCTTGCACCATCACCGAGGTCGCCAGGCAACTCGTCATAGTCCTGAGCCATGGAGGTCGCGAGCATGGACACGTGACCGTTTTTCTTCAAGACAGCATC
>OLHU01000243.1_pt1 | contig 9872 bp, 7 predicted proteins | sample 1609321 | NCBI WGS metagenome assembly OLHU01 (sample SAMN05416716, study PRJEB24817) | seawater metagenome | isolation source: Sea water | place: Canada:Atlantic | collected 2013-07 | reverse complement strand
ACGCTACTCATTAATTAGAATCAAACCATAAAATGGGTTATAACACGATAATCTTAATAATAAATAGATTAAATATAAAATTTAATAAAGTTTATGATACTATTCCGGCGCCACTTATTTCAATTTTTCTGATGAAGAAAGAATGGCATGTAAGTTTGTTGCCAAATAGTAATTTAAAGGTAATATTTAAGGACCCAGTCTTAAGAAGGTTAATAATTATTGCCTTATTGAATGCTGCGCCTCTTGCTGTAACAACAACTTTATTTTTGTTTTATGTTGAATATTGTCTTGGACCTAAATTTTCAGCGGGTTTATTTCTTGTGATATTTTTCATCGCAGCAGCATTATCTGTTCCTATATGGGGTATTTTAGGAAGATATTTTTCACCAAGGAAAATATTAATATTTGCAATGTTATCCTCGATTAGTATTTTTGCTTTTGTTCTTAGTTTAGGAGCGGGAGATTATATTTCTTTTGCAATTGTTTGTTGTCTTTCTGGGTTTACTTTGGGTGCTGATATGACAATTCTTCCTGCAGTTTTTGCTCGTAGAATTGATCATATTGGTATGAATGCTGGGCAAGCTTTTGGAGTCTGGAGTTTTTGCGCTAAGTTCACACTAGCTGTTTCCGCAGCTTTCGTTTTGCCCGCATTAGATTGGGTTGGATTTTCAACAATTGAAACAAATACAGCAAAAGCACTTTGGGCACTAACATTACTTTATGCAGGGCTTCCTTGTATTTTAAAACTTGGAGCTGTGATGATGCTTTCATCTAATTATTTAAAGGAGATATAAATGACCTTGTATTTTTCAACTATATTGTTTGGTACAATATTTGCAGTTTTTATAACCTGGTTATGTAGTATAAAATTTGGGTTTCTTTCACAGAAACCTGGTCATTATAGTAATCAGGGTACTGAATTTGATATTCGTGAAAGACTATGTGGAGACATGATTTGTGAGGGTGTAATCTATGGCCCTTTTGGAAAAGTAAACACAAGGTTTGTTGCTTATATGCATGCAAAGTGGGAGGGTGATGTTGGCCATATGACTGAATCTTTCACTTATGATAACGGAGATAAATTAGAACGTATTTGGGACCTGAAGGTAATGGGTAGTAATGGAATAATTGAAGCTACGGCCCCAGATATTATTGGTATCGGTGCAGGCAAGCAATCTGGAAGTGGAGTTCGGTTATGTTATAAAATTAAACTACCAAAATCTGCAGGAGGTTTTGTATTAAATACCGTTGATTGGCTTTACCTAATGGAAAATGGAACAATAATAAATAGATCACAATTTCGTAAGTTTGGAATAAAAGTTGGTGAATTAGTGGCTAATATGCGCAAAATTGATACATGAAATTTTATAAAAAAAAATATTGGATTATTGGGGCTTCTGAAGGTTTGGGGCGTGCACTAGCATTCCAATTATCAGAAATGGGAGCTGATCTTATAGTTAGTGCAAGGAATGAAGTTAGATTAAAAGAATTATCTGACTTAACAAAAGCAAAAGTCTTAGCGTTTGATGTTCTTGATATGGACGGGGTTAAGCAGGCATGTAAATCAGTCGGCAAAATAGATGGAATTATTTATGCAGCAGGCGATTATACACCAATGAATTCTGCTACTTGGAATATTGATGAAGTTGAGAAGATGATTGCTATTAATTTTACTGGAGCCGCAAGGGTTTTAGGCTTAGTAATTCCAAAATTTTTAAATCAAGATTATGGTCATATTGTTTTGATAGGAAGCCTTTCAGGATTTCGAGGACTTCCAAATGCAATTGGATATGGTGCTTCAAAAGCAGGAATGATGCATTTGGCTGAAAATATTAAAGCTGATTTATATAAATCCACAATAAAAGTTCAGTTAATAAATCCTGGTTTTATTACTACTCGCCTGACAGAAAAAAATAGTTTTAAAATGCCATTTATAATGTCAGCTGATGAGGCGGCAAATTATGTTATAAGTGCGATGAAAAAAAACCACTTCCAAACAAATTTTCCATATTTGTTTTCATTACTATTTAGGGCAACAAATTTCTTACCAGCTTTTTTATACTTTTGGTTATTTTCATCAAAAAATAAAAAATAATATTTGAATGCTACAAGGCGTAAAATTTACCTTTGATGTCGGTTCTTTCTTTGGATTTGAAGTGCATTTATGATAAAAATATATTAATTTTCTATTAGGATTTCAAATGGCTGATAAAATTAAATTTAATTTAGATGGTAACTCTGTTGAAGCGGAGCCCGGTGAGACAATCTGGGAAGTAGCAAAAAAACATGGTACAACTATTCCTCATTTATGCCATTCTGGAAAAAAAGGTTACCGTTCAGATGGTAACTGTAGAGCATGTATGGTTGAAGTTGATGGTGAGAGAACACTAGCAGCGTCATGTATTAGAACACCAGTACCAGATATGGTTGTAAAAACTGAAAGCCATCGCGCTAAATCAGCTCGCAAGATGGTTATGGAATTATTACTAACAGATCAGCCTTCAAATGATAAAGCACATGATAAGTCATCTCATCTGTGGGATATGGCAAAATTAGAAGATGTTTCTGAAAGCAGATTTCCTGAGCTAGAAATAAATAGAATTCCTTTATTAGATGACAGTCATGTTGCAATGAGCGTGAATCTAGATGCATGCATACAATGTAACTTGTGTGTACGAGCATGTAGAGAAGTACAAGTTAACGATGTTATTGGTTTAGCGGGACGTGGGCATGATGCAAAAATTGTGTTTGATATGGATGATCCAATGGGAGAATCGTCATGCGTTGCTTGTGGTGAATGCGTTCAGGCTTGTCCAACTGGTGCGCTAATGCCTTCAACTGGTGTGGATGAAGCACAGGTTGGTGACAGCATGGATTTTGATCGAGAGGTCAAATCTGTATGCCCTTTCTGTGGTGTTGGCTGCCAAATAAGTTTGAAAATAAAAGATGATAAAGTAAAATGGGTAGACGGTATTGATGGCCCTGCTAATGAAAATCGATTGTGTGTTAAAGGACGATTTGGTTTTGATTACATTGATCATAGTCACCGCTTAAAAAAGCCATTAATCAGAATAGATGGTGCGCCAAAAGGGCTTAATGTAAACCCTGAAGACCCTTCCACGCATTTCCGAGAGGCATCGTGGGAAGAGGCGCTAACTTTTGCTGCTAATGGTCTGCGTGGCCGTGGCCGTGAAGTCGCAGGTTTTGGTTCTGCTAAATGTACAAATGAAGAGGCATATTTATTTCAAAAATTTATTAGACAAGGTTTTGGACATAATAATGTTGATCACTGTACGAGGCTTTGTCATGCTTCATCTGTCGCAGCATTGATGGAAAATGTTGGATCTGCTGCGGTAACAGCAACATTCAATGAAATTGAAAATGCAGATGTAGCTATTGTTATAGGAGCTAATCCTTCCGAAAATCATCCAGTAGCAGCCACATATTTTAAACAGTTTAGTAAACGTGGTGGAAAGTTGATTGTAATGGATCCGCGTGGTCAGGCCTTAAAACGTCATTCGTCACATATGTTACAGTTTAGACCTGGTGCAGATGTTTCAATGTTAAATGCTATTATGCACGTTATTGTTGAGGAGGGTTTATATGATGATGATTATGTTGCTAAATACACTGAAAATTGGGAAGCACAAAAAGAACATTTAAAAGCTTTCAGTCCAGAAAAAATGGCACCGATATGCGGTATTGATGCTGAAATGCTTCGTGATGTAGCACGTACATTTGCAAATGCAAAAGCAGGTATGATTTTTTGGGGTATGGGTGTGTCACAACACATACATGGTACAGATAACTCACGTTGTTTGATTTCACTTGCGTTTATGACCGGTAATGTAGGGAAGCCTGGAGCAGGATTGCATCCTCTTAGGGGGCAAAATAATGTTCAGGGGGCATCTGACGCAGGAATGATTCCTATGTTCTTACCTGATTATCAGCCTGTATCGGATGATGGTGTCAGATCAGCCTTTACGGAAGTTTGGAAATCTGAGGACTTCAGTTCTGAAGCTGGCTTAACTGTGGTTGAAATTATTGAAGCAATTCATAATGATAATATTAAAGCCATGTATATCCTTGGGGAAAACCCCGCTATGTCTGATCCAGATGTTGAACATGCTCGTGATGCATTGGCAAAATTAGATCATCTGGTCGTTCAGGATATATTCTTAACAGAAACAGCTAATTATGCAGATGTTATATTTCCTGCATCAGCGTTTGCAGAAAAAAATGGAACTGTTACAAATACAAACCGACAAGTTCAAATGGGCCGCTCAGCTGTAAAAGCACCAGGTGAAGCACGAGAAGATTGGGAAATTACAGTAGAGCTTGCTAAGCGATGTGGCTTAGATTGGAATTATACGCATCCAAGACAAGTGTTTGATGAAATGAAACTAAACATGGAATCATTAAACAATATTACTTGGGATCGCTTGGAAGAAGAAAGTGTAGTTACTTACCCTAGTTTATCCCCTACTGATCCTGGACAATCAATTGTATTCGGGGATGGCTTCCCTCGCTTAGATGGCAGGGGAAAATTTACTCCTGCATCAATCATTGCGCCTGATGATGTTCCAGATGCTGAATATCCCATGATATTGACTACTGGGAGACAATTAGAACATTGGCATACAGGTTCAATGACAAGAAGAGCTAAAGTACTTGATGCAGTTGAGCCAGAAGCAAATTGTTCTCTACATCCCAAAACTTTGAGAAAGTTAGGTGTTTTGGCTGGAGAAATGTTAACTTTAACGACAAAGCGTGGTTCAATTGATGTAATGGCGCGAGCGGATAGAGCTATATCAGAAGATATGGTGTTTTTACCTTTTGCATATGTTGAAGCAGCAGCAAATATTTTGACTAATTCTGCTTTAGACCCTTATGGGAAGATACCAGAATTTAAATTTTCTGCAGTTAAAGTAGAAAAAACAACTCAGGTGGCAGCAGAGTAAATTTTATCATGTTAATTTCACATTATAATTTGTTGTTAAGCTACCTTTTAATTTTTTAAAAGGCTACTATTGGATGCAATAGTTGCAGCCAATAGTATAAAAAAATAATTTAATTTTTAATTGATTATACCATCTTTTATATGAAATTAATCAGAAATTGAAAATTGACATAAGAGGCTTTAGAATATCTTTATTACAATAAGGTTAGTTATTTTTCATATGAAAATTTAAATAATAAACATTTTTAAATGTTTTGATTTAACTAATTACATAATAATATAGATCTTATCATTGAATTAAAACGAAAAAAGCCGCTGAAAAGCGGCTTTGAGATCTCGTATTCTTATATGTTACCCTTGGCGTGCTTTAAAGCGAGGCTGAGTTTTATTGATAACATATACACGGCCCTTGCGGCGCACAACACGACAGTCGCGGTGGCGCGCTTTTAGCGAGCGAAGTGAGCTTTTGACCTTCATGGGCCTTCTCCTTTTTCGCACATCACAAAAGCGATGCGCCAGTTTAAATTAGCCCATATGGGCTGGTTGGTGGGCGTAACTGGGATTGAACCAGTGACCCCTTCGATGTCAACGAAGTGCTCTCCCGCTGAGCTATACGCCCCCAAAAGATCAAGAGACACAAAAAAAATGTCTCCTGCGAGTTGTTTCTATAGAAGGTTAATCAAATGTATTCAAGACCCTTGTTAAAAGGGTTTTATTTTTTATTTTTTTACATGTAACTTACTTAAATGATTAATGAATCTTATATTTTGAAAAAGCCTAAAATCCAAACAACATCTGTGGTATTTAGTTCTCCGCACAGTGGGCGAAATTATTCAGAATCATTTTTGGCAGACACCTTATTAGAAAAGCCGGAAATACGTGCTTCTGAAGATGCGTATATAGATGACCTTTTTTCTTGTGCTATAGAATATGGTGCGCCTCTATTAGCTGCAGTTACTCCTCGAGCATACGTGGATTTAAATCGCCAGTCTGATGAGTTAGATAGTGCTATAATAAAAGGGGTAAATAAGAACTCATTAAACCCAAGGGTTATATCAGGACTTGGTGTTATACCAAGAATTGTTTCTCGGGGCCGTAATATACAATCAGGTAAAATTACACTTGAACAGGCAAATTCGAGATTAAAAAAATCATATTTTCCTTATCATAATAAATTAAAAGAAATTTTAGAACAAACAAAATCAAAGTTTGGGCAAGTAATTTTAATTGACTGCCATTCAATGCCAAAAGGGTCTGCGTATAGTGCTAAGGAATCAGATGGTAAAATTCCAGATGTGGTATTGGGGGATAGATTTGGTTCATCATGTTCAGCAAAAATAATGAATGAAATTAGGTCTGTATTTCAAGATTATGGTTTTACTGTTTCATACAACATTCCATTTTCTGGTGCTTATATATTAAAAAATTATGGACACCCATCAATGAACCAACACGCTATCCAGATTGAAATAGATCGCAGCCTATATCTAGATGAGAGAATAGTAGAAAAATCTGAAAGTTTTAAAGGCCTACAAAATAAACTAACTAAAGTTATCAAAGACATTATCTTGGTAGGTAAATAAATCGCTACCTCAAGCTACGTCCTTTTAAAATTGCATTTTTACCAAAGCGTTCTTTTATCAAATCTGTTGCTCTTTCTGCGTCAGCTTTCTTTGATTCATCTAATTTTAAAAAATCATTTAAATGATCAATACTATCTGCGTTTATAAGTTGACTAATTCCTACTCCAATTAATCTGAAAGGGCCTTCGTTCGCTAACTGCTCTAACATTCTGCGCACTTCAGTATAAATACTCTCTGCAATTTGTGTGGGTTCTCTTTGTGTCTTACGTCTTGATATTGTTTTAAAGTTTCTTGTTTTAACTTTTAAAGTAATTACATGGCCAAGAAGGTTTTTCTTTTTTGCACGTTGCGATACTTTTTCTGAAAGCCGCCATATATGGCCATCTAGTTTTTTAATATCATTTGTATCAATAGAAAATGTAGTTTCGTTGGAAATACTTTTTACTACATTTTTTGAGATTACATTTCTATTGTCTATTCCTCTACATAGATGCCAAAGATGATCACCCATATTTTGATATTTATCAATTAATTCTTGATGTTCACGACGTTGTAAGTCTGCAAATGTTCTAATCCCATCGTGCTCTAATTTTGCTTGAGCAACTTTACCAACACCCCAAATTAAACCTATATTTTTTGGAGCTAAAAATTCTTCAATCTTTGCCTTACCAATAATAGAATAACCACGTGGTTTATCGAGATCAGAAGCAAGCTTTGCTAAATATTTATTATACGAAAGGCCTATTGATGCTGATATTTTCAGCTTTTGTTCTATTTGTTGAACCAACCGTGCCATTGAAAGTGCAGGGGGTTCTCCATGTAACTTTTCTGTACCTTTTAGATCTATAAAAGCTTCATCTAAAGATAGTGGTTCAATTGAGGGTGAAAGATTATTCATTAAATCGTGAATTTCTTTTGAAGCTTTTGCATATGCATCCATTCTAGGTGCAACGACTACAGCTTCAGGGCAGAGTTTTAGTGCCTTAAACATTGGCATAGCTGATCGAACGCCTTTTATTCTTGCAATATAACAAGCTGTAGAAACCACACCTCTTTTACCACCTCCAATAATCAAAGGTTTGTTTTTAAGGTCAGGATTATCTCGCTTTTCTACACTTGCATAAAATGCATCACAATCAATATGGGCAGTACTTAAAGTAAATAGCTCTGGGTGCGATAAAACACGAGGGCTAGAGCAATTTGGACACCTTAATACTTTTTCATTTATTTTTCTTAAACAGTCTCTACAGATGGATTTCATTAATAAAGTTTATCATTATTTTTATGAAAGCAAATGATTACTTTAGTATTTATTGATGTCATATATTTTTTAGTTCGTTTAATATTTCTTTAGTTGCGCTTAATGGATCTTTGGATGCCCAAATTGGACGACCAATTACTATATGATCTGCACCATTTTTAATAGCCTCACTTGGAGTTGTAATTCTTTTTTGATCACCTACTTTTGAACCATCAGGGCGCACACCTGGTGTAATAATTAATTTTCCTTGAGATTCAGGCAGTGCACGAATTAATGCTGCTTCTTGAGGGCTGGCTATTACCCCATCCGCTCCAGCTTTAAATGCATTTTTTGCACGCTCTGTAACAAGATCAGTTATTCGGCCACTTTTTATTAAAGATTCATCAAGATCATTACGATCTAATGATGTTAAAATTGTGACTGCTAAGATTTTTGTGGAACTATCACCTCTGCCTTTCACAGCAGCTCTGACTACATGAGGGTCTCCGTGCACTGTTAAAAAGTCAAAATTATATTGAGAAATTCCTAATACAGCTTTCTCAACAGTTGCACCTATATCAAAAAATTTCATGTCTAAAAAAACTTTATAGCCATTATCTTTGAGTTCGTTTGCAAGGGCTAAACCGCCCCCAGTAAGCATTCCTAAGCCTATTTTATAAAATGATACACTATCACCTAAAATATCAATAATTTTCCCTCCATCCAAAAGGTTTGGTACGTCGAGGGCAACGATTAAGCGATCATCGGCATTCATTTTTAAAGCTCCAAAAACTTTTTATGTTATTTGGGCAATATGATAGGATGTGTCAATCATAGTTGTGTAATTTCAATGCATTTAGATGAACATTAATTTTATATTTTACTTTTAATGTTGTTATAAAAAGCTTAGATATACTACATGGGTTTTTTAATGCGTACAGTACTTTTAGGATTGATAAGGCGCTTCCTGGGTGTCCCAGGAATTATTTTAATTAGCATACTTTTGTATTTTTATATTAAATCTAATGGCTAAAAAATATTTTTTTAATTATATTTGATATTTTTTTATTTTAAGACAGATACAAATAAAACGGGATTTGAAATATGTCACCATACAATAATAATTTAAAATATTCTGATATCACTTCAAAAGTAGATTTCTTAAACCGTAGACAATTAATTGCGGGTGCTTCTGCTGTTGGTATTTTTTCTAGCCTTTCAAAAAGTGTCCAAGCTGATATTTTAAAATATAAAAAGACAGAATATAAAGTCGATGCTGAAGTTACTTCAAAATCAGATGCCACGAGTTTTAATAATTTCTACGAATTTGGCACTGGAAAGAACGATCCAAAAAATAATTCTAGCATGATGAAAATAAAGCCATGGAGTGTTGAGATTGATGGGTTAGTTGATAAGCCAGGTAATTATAATTTAGATGATTTACTTTCTGGAATATCATTAGAAGAACGAATTTATCGCTTTCGATGTGTTGAGGCGTGGTCAATGGTTGTGCCTTGGATTGGTTTTTCACTCAGTGAAATATTTAAAAAAGTAGGGATACGATCTAATGCAAAATATGTAGCATTTCAAACTTTATATAGACCTTCTGAAATGGTTGGCATTGGTTCAAACCCAAGATTTCCATGGCCATATGTTGAAGGTCTACGATTAGATGAAGCGATTAACCCCCTAACAATGATTGCAACGGGAATGTATGGAGAATCTCTACCTAATCAAAATGGTGCGCCTTTGCGTTTAGTAGTTCCATGGAAATATGGGTTTAAATCAATAAAATCTATTGTTAAAATTACCCTAACAGACACTCAACCTGAAACTACCTGGAATAAATTAGCCCCCAAAGAATATGGATTTTATTCAAATGTTAACCCTAATGTTGATCATCCTCGATGGAGCCAAGCTAGGGAGCGCGTAATTGGTGGGAGTATTTTTAAACTAGGAACACCATTGTTTAACGGCTCCAAGAGAGACACACCTATGTTTAATGGATATGGTAAAGAAGTGGCGAATTTATATTCAGGAATGGATCCTGTCTCTTATACACATCTGACGCTGCCGACGAAGAGGATAG
>OLHU01000240.1_pt1 | contig 10039 bp, 7 predicted proteins | sample 1609321 | NCBI WGS metagenome assembly OLHU01 (sample SAMN05416716, study PRJEB24817) | seawater metagenome | isolation source: Sea water | place: Canada:Atlantic | collected 2013-07 | reverse complement strand
AGTCCGTCTCGTGGGCTCGGAGATGTGTATAAGAGACAGGAAGTATCTAATGATATTTTTTGGTTTAAAAAACCCACTAAAATTTTAAATAAATCCAATCCACCTTTTTATAAATGGTTTGAGGATGGTGTTACCAACACTTGTTATAATGCTTTAGACATTCATATCGATCAAGGTAGAGGTGACAAGATAGCTTTAATCTATGACAGTCCAATAACTGGCAATAAAAAGCAGTTTACCTACAAAGAATTAAGAGAAAAGGTTTCAAAATTTGCAGGAGCGCTAAGAAATCAAGGAGTCGACAAAGGTGATAGGGTTATAATCTACATGCCCATGATTCCAGAGGCAGTTATAGCAATGTTAGCATGTGGGAGAATTGGAGCAATTCACTCAGTAGTATTTGGTGGCTTTGCCTCAAATGAACTTGCTAGCAGAATTGATGACAGTAAAGCAAAAGTAATAGTTACAGCTTCATGTGGCTTTGAACCTGGAAAAACTGTTGAGTACAAACCATTGGTTGATGCAGCAATTAAGATGGCTTCTCATAAAATTGATAAAATGATCTTATTTCAAAGAATAGATCATACAGTTGAGCTTAATGCTCCAAAAGAAATCAGTTGGGGTGAAGCACTTTCAAATGCAAAAGAAGTAGATTGTGTGGAAATGAACTCTAATGATTTAGCTTATATTTTATATACCTCAGGAACTACAGGTGTTCCTAAAGGAATAGTTAGAGATATTGGTGGTCATATAGTTGCTCTAAAATGGACTATGAAAAATATCTACAATATTGATGCTGATGATGTTTGGTGGTCAGCAAGTGATATTGGATGGATTGTTGGACATTCATATATTGTTTATGCCCCTTTATTTAAGGGTTGCACTACAGTATTATTTGAAGGAAAGCCCGTTGGCACTCCTGATGCTGGTGCTTTTTGGAAAATAATTTCTGATTATAAAGTTAAATCACTTTTTACTGCACCAACTGCTTTTAGAGCTATTAAAAAAGAAGACCCTGAGGGTAAGTTTTTTTCTAAATATGATTTAAGTAAATTTGAATCATTATTTCTAGCCGGTGAGAGAGCTGACCCAGATACCATTAAATGGGCAGAAAATTTATTAAAAGTTCCAGTAATTGACCATTGGTGGCAAACTGAAACAAGTTGGGCAATTAGTTCTAATTGTACAGGAATTGAAATGATGAAAACAAAATATGGCTCAGCATGTAAGGCAGTCCCTGGATATGATGTTCAAATTATGAAGCCAGATCAAACATTAGCTAAACCAAATGAAATGGGAGATATAGTTGTAAAATTACCTTTGCCTCCTGGAACATTTCCAACTTTATGGAATGCGGATAAAAGATACAAAGATAATTACATGACCAATTATGAAGGTTACTACGAAACTTATGATGCAGGTCATATAGATGAAGATGGGTATATTTGGATTATGTCTAGAACAGATGACATTATTAATGTTGCAGGTCACAGATTATCGACAGGTGCAATTGAAGAAGTTTTATCAGAACATCAGTCAGTAGCAGAATGTGCAGTATTAGGAATTGCTGATAAATTAAAAGGACAATTACCAATTGGTCTGGTCGTTCTTAAGACAGGTGTTAAAAAAGATAACGAAAGTATTTCAAAAGAATGCATAAAAATGGTTAGAGATACTATTGGACCAGTAGCAGCATTTAAAACTGTAATTGTTATTAAAAGATTACCAAAAACAAGATCTGGCAAAATATTAAGAGGAACTATTAGAAAAATTGCTGATAATGAAGAGTATAAGGTACCAGCAACTATTGATGATCCTGCTATCTTAACTGAGATAAAAGAAGACTTAATTAAAAATAATATTCTTAAGTAGTGATTAAAACATATCTAATTTTAATAGTTGCAATTTTTTTTGAAGTAGGTGGAACGATGTTGTTGCCTGTTTCACAAAATTTTACAAAAATTATCCCAACCACTACTCTCGCAGTTTTTTATTTGCTGTCTTTTTATCTTATAACATTTGTTGTTGATAAAATTCCAATAGCTATTGTTTATGCAACATGGAGTGGTCTTGGGGTATTTACAGTTGCAATATTAGGATATATTTTCTTTAAGCAATCATTGTCTTGGCAGGCTATATTAGGATTATTCTTTATTGTCTTTGGAGTTGTGCTTGTAAATAGCTTTTCAGTAAAAACTATTTAAAATTTTAAAGGCTTACCCTCAGGATCACCTAAAATTTTACCATCCCTCATTTTAATTTGACCATTAATGATTGTTGATACTGGTGTGCCTTTAAATTCATATCCATCAAAAGGTGACCAACCACATTTACTTTCAATATTTTCATTTTTAATTGTAATTTTTTTATTCATATCTACGATTGTGAAATCAGCATCAAAACCCTCTTTAATAAAACCTTTATCTTGTATCCCAAAAATTTTTACTGGATTTTCACATATAGAATTCATTAATTGTTCTAAACTTAATTTTCCATCATTAACATGGTTTAACATAACTGGTAAAAGTGTTTGAACACCTGGCATTCCAGATGGTGAATTTGGGTAATTTTTTTCTTTGTTTTCTTTTAAGTGTGGAGCATGATCAGAACCAATTGTATCATTAAGATTATTTTTTACTCCATACCACAACCTGTCATAATGAGACTTATCTCTTAACGGAGGATTCATTTGAGCATAAGTTCCAAGTTTATCATAACAGTCTGGAGCGTAGATTGTTAAATGTTGTGGGGTAATCTCAAATGTTATGTTACCTTTGTGTTGTGATAAAAAGTCAATCTCTTCTTTCGTGGTAATATGAAGAATATGGGCTTTTTTCTTATATCGCTCAGCAATTCTAACTATTCTTCTAGTAGATGAGATTGCACATTCAGCGCTTCTCCAAATTGGGTGTGAATGAACATCTCCTTCTTTAATCAATTTTTTATTAATATTTAAAATTGCTTCATCCTCAGAATGTACTGCAACAACTTTTGAGCTGCTTTTAAATACTTTTTCAATATCCTCTTCCTCAGCAACTAAAAGGTTTCCAGTTGACGATCCAGCAAACAGTTTAATTCCACAACAACCCTCTAAATTTACCAAATCTGCTAACTCACTTGCGTTATCAGCTGTTGCTCCAAAATAAAATGCATAATTGCAATACATTCTATGTTTGGCTAAATCTAATTTTTTCTGAAATTCTACCTTGGTAGATGTTGGTGGATTAGTGTTTGGCATTTCAAACACACTTGTTATGCCACCTACTATTGCAGCTCTACTTCCTGAGTGTAAATCTTCAGTATCTGTTGACCCAGGTTCTCTAAAATGAGTTTGGGTATCAATACAGCCTGGTAAAACTGTTAACCCTTTAGCATCAAAAATCTCTTTAGCTTCATTATCAATTTTGCCAATTTTTATAATTTTACCATCTTTAATTGCTATATCTTGATCTTTAAGATCTTTGTCTATGTAGCATGAGCCGTTTTTAATTATTAGATCTAACATTTATGAAAAAAGTAATTATATTATATTTAGAGATCAATCAATTATGAATATTCAAAATGTATATATTTTAGAAGATAGAGGGATTCTGTATATAAATGGAGCAGATGCAAAAGAATTTCTACAAAACCTAATTAGTAATGACATTAACAAGGTTAATGACGATAATAGCTGCTTTGCATCATTACTAACTCCACAAGGAAAATTTTTATTTGCTTTTATTATTGTAAAACATAAAGCTGGTTACTTCATAGATTGTGAAAAATCTCAAACAGAGGCTCTCTTTAAACAACTGAGCACCTACAAGCTTAGATCTAAAGTTGAAATTATGAATTTAAGCAATGAATTTGTAATTGCAGCATTTAGTCATGAAAAGTTTTTAAAATTTGAAGGTGCTAAGGATCAACCTGGAAACACAATAAAATATAGAGAGGACCCTATTTTATTAGACCCAAGAAATAAAGATCTGGGTGCAAGGCTTATTATTAATTTAGAAAAACTTTACCTATCTTTAAAGAAATTAGAGCTAAAAGATTCCCCAATTACTGAATATTACGAATTAAGTCATGAACTAGGAATTGCTCAAAAAGAAATGAATAAATTACAAAATAAATTATTTGGAATTGAGTGTAATTTTGAGGAGCTAAATGGAATAGATTTTAAAAAAGGCTGTTATGTTGGGCAAGAAAATACAGCTAGAATAAAACTAAAAAACAAACTTTCTAAAAGATTATTAGCTATACAATTAATCAGTGGAAAATTAACTGAGGGTGCTTCAATTTATGCTAATGATATTGAAATAGGCAAAGTATTGATTAATGATGAGTATCCCTTTGCATTAATCAAATATCTAGATGAAAACTTTAAAAAAGATAGTGAATTAAAAAGTGAAAATGCAGTTTTAAGAATAAAAATACCAAATTGGATATAGTAGTGTGGCATAATAAGGAATGACAAGTATTAACCTAATTGATAAGTTTTGACATGGAATTTACACCAGAAGTAAGAATAGCAACCGATCCTATTTATCAAAAAATCTCAAAGGTTATGCCTGAGATTGAGTGGTCAGTTCATGCTCCTTATATTCATAGAATTAATCAATTAAAAAAAGAAAAAAATGCAATTATACTTGCTCATAATTATCAAACTCCAGAAATTTATCATGGTATTGCAGATGTTGCAGCAGACTCGTTAGCTCTTGCAATTGAGGCTTCAAAAACTGAGGCCGATATTATTGTAATGGCAGGAGTTCACTTCATGGCAGAAACATCCAAGTTAATGAGTCCTGAAAAAAAAGTTTTACTTCCTGATATGACTGCTGGTTGTTCTTTATCATCATCAATCACAGGTAAAGATGTAAGATTATTAAAGGAAAAATATCCAGGTGTGCCTGTTGTCTCGTATGTAAATACTTCTGCGGATGTGAAAGCTGAAACAGATATTTGTTGCACATCTGCAAATGCAGTTAAAATTGTAGAATCTCTTGGTGTTAAGAAGGTTATTTTTTTACCTGATGATTACTTAGCAAAATATGTTGCTTCTCAAACTAAAGTTGAAATTATTGCTTGGAAAGGTATTTGTATGGTTCATGACCAGTTCACTGAAAAAGAAATACATGATATTAGAGCAAAAAATCCTGGTATTAAAATAATAGCTCATCCAGAATGTCCACCTGACGTAATTAAAGCAAGTGACTTTGCTGGATCAACTGGTGGGATGATTAAATATGTTAAGGACAATCAACCTAAAAAAGTTATGATGGTTACTGAATGTTCAATGAGTGATAATATTCAAGTAGAAAACCCAAATGTAGAATTTATTAGACCGTGTAACCTTTGTCCTCATATGAAAAAAATTACATTACCAAAAATTTTAGATTGCCTAGAAAATGAAACTGGTGAAATCATAATGGATAAAGAGACAATAGAAAAAGCAAGAATTCCTGTTGAAAGAATGGTTGCGATCGGCAGATAATAAAAGTGTCTCAAATTAAATTAAGCAATTATTATATCAAGAATGTTGTAAAGCTTGCCTTAAATGAAGATCTGTACCCTTCTGGTGATATCACTTCAAATCTAGTTAAGAATAATAAGATAATAAAAGTTAAATTAATTTCTAACCAACAAGCTGTGATAGCTGGATTAGAATTTGCAAAACAAACATTTAAATTAATAGATAGTAAGATTAGATTTATTATTAAAAAAAAAGAAGGCTCCTTAATTAATAAGAATGATATAATAGCTATAATTGAGGGTAAGGCTGAAAATATTCTAATTGGTGAAAGAGTTGCTTTAAATTTTATGAGTCATATCTCTGGAATTGCCACTAAAACTAATCAATTTGTTAAATTGGTTAATAAAAAATGTAAAATTTGCTGTACTAGAAAAACGATTCCAACCTTAAGGGTAATACAAAAATATGCCGTTAAGTTAGGTGGTGGTACAAACCATAGATTTAACTTAAGTGATGAATTTCTTATTAAAGACAATCACATTGCAAGCTCTGATATTAAAACTTTAGTGTCTCTTGCAATCAAAAATAAAAAAGGAAGAAAAATCACAGTAGAAGTTGATAATTTAAATCAACTCAAACAAATAATGGGTTTAAAATTTAATACTGTTTTGTTTGATAATATGAACAATAAAACACTTAAGGCAGGTGTTAAAATAGCCAAAAAATATTACGAAACTGAAGCTTCTGGAAATGTAACCCTAAAATCAGTTAAAAAAATTGCAGCAACTGGTGTTGATAGAATTTCTATTGGTAGCATCACTCATAGTGTACCTGCTATAGATTTTAAATTAGAAATTTAATTTTTTTTAGACAGTTCTGCTTGTGCAGCAGCTAATCTTGCTATTGGAACTCTATATGGTGAGCAAGAAACATAATCTAAACCTGCATTTGCACAAAAGTGAATACTTTTAGGGTCTCCACCGTGTTCTCCACAAATTCCAAGTTTAATTTTTTTATTTGTTTTTCTTCCTTTTTCAACTGCAATTTCTATTAAATCACCTACTCCATCATCTATAGAGATAAATGGGTCTATAGAAAAAATCTTATTATCAAGATAATCATTTAAAAATTTACCACTATCGTCTCTACTTAAACCAAATGTTGTTTGAGTTAAGTCATTAGTTCCAAAACTAAAGAACTCCGCATGTTTAGCTATATCATCAGCTTTAATTGCTGCTCTTGGTAATTCAATCATTGTGCCAACTAAATAATCTACTTTAATTTTTTTATCCTTTTGAACTTCTTTTGCAACTCTCACTACTAAATCTTTCATTATTCTAATCTCAGCTTCGGTTGATACTAGAGGGATCATAATCTCTGGAAATGCCGACTTAATTTTTTTTATCTTAAGTTCAGATAAAGCTTCAAAGATTGCTCTACATTGCATTTCATAAATTTCTGGAAATGAAATTCCTAATCTACATCCTCTATGTCCTAACATCGGATTTTGTTCATGTAGTTCATTAATTCTAGATTCAATTTCTTTTAAAGGAAGACCTACGACAGTTGCAACATCATTAATTTCTTTTTCAGTTTTAGGAAGAAACTCATGCAATGGTGGGTCTAATAACCTTACAGTAACTGGCAGGCCATTCATAATTTTAAATATTTCAACAAAATCTTTTCTTTGATGTGGTAAAAGTTTCGCTAGAGCTTTATTTCTATCTTCCACTGTTTTTGATAAAATCATTTCTCTAACAGATAAAATTCTCTCTTCATCAAAAAACATATGCTCTGTTCTACAAAGACCAATACCTTCTGCCCCAAAGTCTCTTGCAGTTTTTGTATCTAATGGTGTTTCTGAGTTAGTTCTAACTTTTAATTTTCTAAAACCATCTGCCCAACTCATTAGTTTTGAAAAGTCTCCAGAAATTTCTGGTTTAACTGTTGGTACTTCTCCTAAGATAATTCTACCTGTTGAGCCATCAATTGTAATAATGTCTCCTTCTTTAACTTCGATAGAGGATGTTTTAAAAGTTTTAGCTTCATAGTTAATATCAATTTCACTAGAGCCAGATACACAAGGTCTGCCCATACCTCTTGCAACAACAGCAGCATGACTAGTCATCCCACCTCTTGCAGTTAAAATTCCTTTAGCAGCATGCATTCCATGAATATCTTCTGGGGATGTTTCAACTCTTACCAAAATAGTGTCTTGCATCATATCGTTTAATCTTTCTGCTTCTTCAGATGAAAAAACAACTTTACCACTAGCTGCACCAGGTGAGGCAGGTAATCCATTCGCTATAACATTAACTGAACTTCTTTCGTCTAATGTGGGGTGTAATAAAGTATCCAAAGAAGCTGGGTCTACTCTCATCACTGCTTCTTTTTTTGAAATTAATTTTTCTTTAACCATATCGACTGCAATTCTAACTGCAGATTTTGAAGTTCTCTTTCCAGATCTTGTCTGCAGCATCCACAATTTATTATTTTCAACTGTAAATTCTACGTCTTGCATATCTTTGTAATATTTTTCTAAAACTTTTAGAATTTTATCTAGTTGTTTGAAAACCTTTGGCATAGATTCTTCCATTGAAGCTTCTTTTACCTTTGCATCTTTTCTTGCTTTTTTGGTTATATACTGAGGAGTTCTTGTTCCTGCTACAACATCTTCTCCTTGAGCATTAATTAAATATTCACCATAAACTTCATTAACACCATCTGATGGATTTCTTGTAAAGACAACACCAGTTGCACAATCATCACCCATATTACCAAACACCATAGACTGAACATTAACTGCTGTTCCCCATTCTGAAGAGATCTGGTTTAATTTTCTGTAGACTTTTGCTCTATTACTTTCCCAAGATAAAAATACCGCACTAATTGCACCAAGTAATTGCTCATATACATTTTGAGGAAAATCTTTTTTAGCCTGATCCTTAACAACTTTTTTAAAATCATTAATTAGCCCTTCCCAATCATTTTCATCTAAATCTGTATCAAGTAAAACACCTTTAGTTAGTTTGTAGTTTTCAATTAATTCTTCAAAATGATAACCTTCAACTCCCATTACAACATTTCCATACATTTGGATAAATCTTCTATAGCTATCTTTTGCAAATCTCATGTTGGAAGTTTTATTTGCAAGTGCAATTACTGTTTTATCATTCAAACCTAAATTTAAAATTGTGTCCATCATACCAGGCATAGAAACTCTAGCACCAGATCTAACAGATAGTAATAACGGGTTTTTTAAATCACCAAATTTTTTCCCAACTTCTTTTTCAATAATTTTTAATTCTTTTTTTATAGTACTAACTATTTGTGAATTTAATTTTTTCTTATCTTTATAAAATAATTCACACACTTTAGTTGAGATGGTAAATCCCGGTGGAACAGGTAAACCTATTCTTCCCATTTCAGAAAGATTTGCACCTTTTCCACCCAAAAAGTTTTTTGGGTTTTTTATTTTTTTTGAGTCCTTAGACTTGAAGTTTAAAATTAATTTATTCACTATTTGGTCTCAATATTTGAAAAGTTTATGTAGTTATCAAAGGTTCTACATAACATTTGTAAAAGTTCCAATCTGTTTTTTTTGATACTTTTATCTTCATCATTAACTTTTACATTGTCAAAAAAATCAAAAATCACTTTTTTAGCACCTGCTAAATTCGTAAGTGATTCCATGTAATTTTCATCTTTATTTATATTTGTAAAATATTTTCTTAATTCATTAATCTTTTTAAATAAATTTTTCTCATGATCATTTTTAAAAATACCAGGGTCAGTTGTATTTGATATTTCAAGATCACTATTTTTTAATTCGCTTTCTAGTATGCTTGATGCTCTTTTGTAGCTTGCCATTACATCTTCACCAATTTCTTCATTTATTAAATTATTTAAAGTTAAGGCTTTTTTATATATTTTATTCATATGGTCTATTCCATATGAGTTTATGCTAGCTTCAGTGATATCTGTTCTAATTTTCTTTTCTTTCATATAATATTTTAATCTATCCATTAAAAACTCTGCTAATTCTTTTTGAGATAAATCATTTAAAAGTTCAAAGCCTTGGTCCCTATGTAGAGAAGTTGAATAACTAATAAGATCTTTAATTTTAAATTCTTTATTATTATCAATTAATAATTTTATAACTCCTAATGCTGATCTTCTCAGTGCATAGGGATCTTTTGAACTTGTAGGTTTTTGATTGATTCCAAAAAATCCAACCAAAGTATCAATCTTATCAGTTAAAGCTAAAGCAATACTAAATGGTTTCTTTGGGGTTTTGCTATCAAGACCTGTTGGTTGATAATGTTCACTTACAGCTAGTGCTATTTCTTTATCAAAACCTTGCACTCTAGCAAAATGTCCACCCATAATTCCTTGAAGCTCTGGAAATTCACCAACGATATCAGAAATTAAATCAACTTTACAAATAGATGCTGATAGCTCAACTTGATCTTTGCTAATCAATAACTCATCGGAGATCATTCCTCCGAGCTTTCTCATTCTTTGAATCTTATCAAAATAAGATCCAAGACCTTTAAAATCTGTCTCTTATACACATCTCCGAAG
>OLHU01000233.1_pt1 | contig 10200 bp, 8 predicted proteins | sample 1609321 | NCBI WGS metagenome assembly OLHU01 (sample SAMN05416716, study PRJEB24817) | seawater metagenome | isolation source: Sea water | place: Canada:Atlantic | collected 2013-07 | reverse complement strand
CGAGATAGGAGTCCGTCTCGTGGGCTCGGAGATGTGTATAAGAGACAGGGATATTAATGCACAAACTTTCCAAGCAATCGGAACAGTTAATCCAAATAAATACATACCTACACAAAAAAGTATAGCTGAGGGTAAGAATGGAATGGTAACTACTCAGCATTTTATAGCAACAAGAGTGGGTGAGGATATCTTAAACCAAGGTGGAAATGCATATGATGCAGCTGTAGCAATAGGATTCTCTTTAGCAGTAGTTCTCCCTAGGGCTGGTAATATAGGTGGAGGGGGATTCATGGTCATTCATGACTCTAATACTAATAAAGCTTATTCAATAGATTATCGTGAAAAGGCGCCAATAAGCTCTTCTAAGGATATGTATCTCAAAAAAGATGGTTCATTCAACTCTCAAAGCCTTTCAACTTTTGGGTATCTTGCCAGCGGCGTTCCAGGAACAGTCGCTGGTTTATGGGAAGTTCATCAAAAGTTTGGTTCATTGCCATGGGAAAACCTTCTGCAACATGCAATTAAATTAGCCGAAGAAGGTTTCAAAATAACGCCATATATGTCTGATATGTTATTAAAATATAATAAAAAGCTTTCTGCGTTTTCTTCGACAAAATTAATTTTTCAAAATCAGTATCCAAAGTTCGAGGGAGAAATTTTTATTCAGAAAGATTTAGGAAAAACTCTACGCTTAATAGCTCAAAATGGAAGAGATGGTTTTTACAAAGGATCAGTTGCCAATAGAATACATGATGAGATGATGGCAAATGGAGGTCTTATTACAAAAAAAGATTTAGAAGCTTACAGCCCAGTTTGGAGAAAGCCATTAAAATCAATTTACAGAGGAAATGAAATAATTACTATGGGTCCGCCATCTTCTGGTGGGGTCCATATAATTCAGATGTTAAATATCTTAGAGCTCCATGACTTGAAGGAGCTAAATCACAACTCCTTTGAGTACATTAGTTTGTTAACTGAAGTTATGAAATATGCTTATGCTGATAGATCAAAGTATTTAGGAGATCCAGACTATTTTAAGGTACCTGTTTCATCAATAATTAACAAAGATTATGCAAAAATAATAAATTCCAATATATCTGTTGGCACCTCAACCCCCTCCTCAGAAATTTTACCTGGTGCACTCTTGGATAATGAAAGCTTTGAAACTACCCATTATTCTATTGTAGACAGTGACGGAAATGTCGTTTCATCTACATACACCCTTAACTCATCTTTTGGATCAGGAGTTGTTATTAAAGGTACTGGCATATTAATGAATAATGAGATGGATGATTTTGCAGCTGCTCCAGGGATACCAAATCAATTTGGTTTGCTTGGCTCCGAGGCTAATGAAATCCTACCTAGTAAAAGACCATTAAGCTCAATGACACCAACGATAGTCATGAGGAATAATGAACTATTCTTCACAACAGGAAGTCCAGGGGGTTCTAGAATAATATCAGCTGTACTCCAATCAATTCTTAATATAATTGATTTCGAGATGGATCTAGAGCAGGCAACAAGCGCCAAGAGAATCCATCATCAATGGCAACCTGACTTATTACAGATAGAATCATCAATCAATCCCATGATCAAGAAAAAACTTTTAGATGCAATGTATGATGTAAAAATAATTAAGCCTGCAACTTGTCTTCAAACAATAATGTTTAAAGATAGTAAATTTTATGGCTATGGTGACTTTAGGAGGCCTGATGCCTTCGCCTCTGGAGAAATAAATGATTGATAAGTTAATGATAATAGGTGCATATGCCTTCCCTGCACTATGTCTTTTATTTTTTTGCTTCTGGATAACTAGAAAAAAATAAATTGATTCAATTTTCTGAGGTGCATTCTATGAGTTATTTTCGATTTGGGGAGTTGTAATCTATATAGTTTTTGTTTGTATTTTTTTTCTCGCAATGGGGAGTTTTTCCTCTGTAATGATTTACAGGCTTGGTAAAATTGAAACTGAAAAAGACGAAAAAATAAATTTATTCTTTCCGAGATCGCATTGCCCTCATTGCAAGAAACAGATCTTATTAACTAATCTAATTCCTCTCATAGGATTTATTAGGCAGCTTGGTAAATGTAAGAATTGCAGAGAACCTATATCTTTAATATATCCGTTTACTGAATTGCTGCATCTTGTTATTGGAATTCTTATTATTTATTTTTTTGAGATCTCCCTGCTTTCAATAACTATTTATGCAATATTTTTTGTTCTATACATCCTCTTTATTTTAGACCTTAAATTCTTTTACCTTCCAATTGGTTTAAATGTTTTCTTAGGAATCTTGGGCATAGCAAGTAATGGTGTATTTAGTCTTTTTATTGACGATACCAATATCTACAATCTAAGCAGCTCTTCACTGTCAATAATTGGATGCTTGTCTGGTTTTTTAAGCCTTTGGACTGTAAATTTTACATACAGATTAATAGCTAAAAAAGATGGAATTGGAGGTGGGGACTTCATACTTTTTGGAGGATTGGGATCTATTGTCGGCCCTTTCGTACTTGCTCCTATACTATTTCTAGGCTCAATATCTGCTCTTTTGATTGTTCTTACTAATCTTAAAAAATACTCAAATGAGGTTCCTTTGGGATCTGGGCTAATACTTGGCTTTATCTTTTATGTTTTAGTGAAATATTTTGAACTTTTACCAAATATGCTAGTCATATAAGTAAGACCTTTTGAGTGTCCTCCTCGAATTCATATCCCCTGGGTCTTTAAAAGCAGGCTTCGGGCCTGCTTTTTTTTATTGAAATATGTTATAAATATACATCTATTATTTTAAGGAGAAACAAAAATGAAAAAAATAACATTTTCAATTTTAGCAACTTTACTCATCGTCTCCTGCTCTCAATCAAGTCAAGAGCAAGCTCCAGAGCAGTCAGTGGTTGAATATGTATGGCATTCAGCTGGAGCAGATTTTAATGCCCAAAATCTAGCGAAGCTAATTGATGAGTGGAATCAAATCATCACAGATTCAGGGATGGCTATGAATGGAGCCAATATTTTAACCCCTACAGTATCAAGTGAGAATTATGATTTTATTTGGGTCATGCAATGGCCTTCAATGTCAGCAAGAGATGCTGGGTGGGACTATTGGATGAAAAATGCCTCTGAGCAATGGAGTCAATCTATAGAAGGAATTATGAGCTTTGATACAGATAATGCATTTGCTTTTAATGTTATTGATTTTACCCCACCTAAGGTTGAAACTAATTCTGAATCTTTTTCAAACAGATTTCATTTCTGTTCATTTAACGAGGGTTATGACAGCAGTTCACTGGATACTTTTAAGATTGATGTAGATTCAACATTATGGAGTGATACATACTGGCATGTCACTTTAGAACCAACTTTTAATCCAGACCCTAGGCCAGATTTTGTTTGGTTAGATCTTTGGGCTAATAATTCTGATAAAGATGAGTCATTGGGCAAATTTATGCAAAGTGAATATGCTAACAGGTACATAGAAATGTTTACTTGCAATACTGCAGACTTTAACGGAACAGTTATTAGATAGATAAGTGGAGCGGGTAGAGAGGATCGAACTCTCATCAAAAGGTTGGAAACCTCTTATAATAGCCATTATACGATACCCGCGCTGAAAAGATTATAAATAAAAAGGAGTCCAATTGCTTCCTTTTTTTATATATATCTTTAGTAATTTAAATTAATTGATAGGATTTGTAAGACTTTGAATCTATGCAAGATGAATTGCTATTGAATTCATCTTGAATTTCTATTGAGTCCTTGGACTTGATCCAGTTATTTGATAACTGATCTTTAAAATCTATATCGTAGAAGGAATTAATCCATAAAAAGTCATTATTAGAATCTTTATCTTTTATATAAGATAATGAGTAAGGGATATCTAAAGCATTAATCTGATTTAGAAATCTTTCAATGGATATCTTAAAGGTACCAAAATTATATCCTTCGTTATAGTTGCATCTAAGCATTTCAATAAAAACATAATCTGATATAGGTTTTATTTTTTTAGCAACTATATCAAAACCTTTCATTTGATAAATAGAGAATGAGCAGGATGCAATATCACTAAAACCCTTTACTGAGATATCTTCGACGAAACCAGATACTGCTTGAGGGTTATTGTCGGAAATAACACTAATAATAAATTTTTTAATAACATCGACTTTATCCGGGAAAAGAACGGAAACCTTAATTGCGCTATCATCTTTTTTCTTATAGCCATCTACAAAAGATGAAAAAAAAGATTCTAAATTAATTAATGAATATTCTGAATTAATAGTGCAATCAAAAAAATCTTGGCTATAAGTAAATTCAGGCTGTATAAGTGAGCTCAGTGATTTATTGGTTTCTGTAGACGAATTTCCACATGAGGTAATAATAAAAAAGGAAATTAATATATAAATATGTTTAAACATTATTATGAATGTAGCTCTAATGTTATTATTGTACAGTGAAACCATACTACCGCCCTGCTCTTTTCCTTCTACTCATATCTTTAAGTAATGCTAGTTACTCGGATCCATACAAGATAGCCTTTGGTTCTTGCCTTGATCAAGATATACCTCAACCTATTTGGTCAACTATACAAAAGGATGAAGTTAATGCATTTATATTTCTTGGCGATAATGTTTATGGGGATGATGACTCCTCCGGTGAGTTGGATACATTACGAGCAGCTTATTCAAAGCAGAGATCAAAACTTCCATCATGGTTAAGTGAGAAGGAAATTTATTCTATTTGGGATGATCATGATTATGGTGAAAATGATGGAGGGAGCCTTTACAAGGGTAAAAGAGAATCACAAGAGCTATTTTTAAATTTCTGGAAAATACCGAACAATGATCAGAGACATGATCAAGAAGGAATTTATTTCGATCATGAATTTACGACTGATGGAGTGAAGGTCCATCTAATAGCCTTAGATACTAGATACTTTAGGTCTGAATTAGATGGAGGGTTTCGTTCATATAAAATCAATGATGATGATGGAGCAACCATATTAGGAAACGATCAGTGGTCTTGGTTAAACAAGGTAATAAAGAAAGATGCAGATCTCATTATTTTAATGACCTCAATACAGTTACTTGCCACGAATCATGCTTATGAAAAGTGGTCATTATTTCCAAATGAGCGAAAAAAAATGCTTGAATTAATTGATACTTTAGACACAACCACTATAGTCTTATCAGGCGATAGGCACAGGGCTGGTATCTATAAATATAACGATATTTACGAGATTACAGCATCTGCATTAAACAGGCCAAGCTCTAGAAAATCTTCAAATGAGACTGATCCGCTTCTATTGCATGAGATGTACATAAAAGAAAATTATGGACTAATGTTGATAGATGGAATTAATCAAGAAGTAAAATTTAGTCTCAAAGATATCAAGGGAAATCTCATAAATACCAAAACTATTCAGATAAAGTAAAAGATCTAAATGATCAATGTATTGTTAGGACTTGTAAATATTTCAAATGGTGACAATATAATTTATATATGAACACGCTAGGCATAATATTCCCTGATCAACTTTACATAGATAATCCTGTCTTAAATTCAATTAATCAAGAGGATTTTGTATTACTTTATGAGCCTATTGATACATTTTATGAGATTGGCCACCACAAGCATAAGTTAATTTTTTTAATTAGCTCTATTCGGCATTTCAAAGAAAAAATTACTCATAAAAATATCTTACATAGAAAAATTACAGATAAATTATCTGAGGGTCTTGAAAAGTATCTTTATTCTATTTATATAAAAACTCCCTTTTCAAAATTAGTTGTATCAAAACCTTCTGATTTTAAAACTCTTAAAGATCTTATGTACTTTTGCCAGTCAAATGACATTGAGCTCGAAGTTCTTGAAGATAAAAAATTTATAACCTCAAGTAAAGATTTTATAAACTGGTCATCTGACAAAAAATCACTTGTACAAGAATATTATTATAGATATTTAAGAAAGAAATTTGATGTTCTTATGATGCCAGATGGAAAGCCTACTGGTAATAAATGGAATCTTGATAAAGAAAATAGGCAGGGAATTTCTAAACTTAATATTGAAATTCCAAAGCGTGAATACTCTTTAAGTGATCCAATAACTATAGAGGTAATGATAGAAGTTGAGAAGATATTTACCTCCTCCTATGGCTCTATAGATAATTTTAAATGGGCGGTCACCCATGAAGGTGCATGGGAAATTTATCAGGACTTTATTTCAAATATATTACCTAATTTTGGTACCTTTCAGGATGCTATAAACAAAGATAATACATTTATGTTTCATTCATTAATCTCACCTTACTTAAATGCAGGACTACTAGATCCTCTTGAGTGCGTCAGAGAGGCGGAGAATGCATATCATGAATCAAATGGATCAATACCATTAAACTCTATTGAGGGTTTTGTAAGACAGCTGCTTGGGTGGAGGGAGTTTATAATGGGTGTGTATTGGGATAATATGCCTAAATATAAAGATTTAAATTTTTGGTCACATGATAGAAGGCTTTCTGATAGCTGGTACTCTGGTGAAACTGGCATACCCCCTCTTGATGACGCAATAAAAGAATCTATTGAATTTGGATATACCCACCACATCAATAGATTAATGGTAATTTCTAATTTAATGAATTTGTCTAATATAGATCCAAATCATATATATAAATGGTTTATGGAGATGTATGTTGATTCTTCTGATTGGGTAATGGTTCCAAATGTTTACGGAATGGGTACTTATGCTGATGGCGGTATTTTTTCAACAAAACCATACATATGCGGATCTAGCTATATTCTAAGAATGTCCAACTATAAAAAGGGAGAATGGTGTGATGTTGTTGATGGTCTTTACTGGAGATTTATCGAAAAAAATGTTGATTTCTTTAAATCCAATCATCGTCTCTCTCTAATGCCTAAGGCTTTAGAGAAAATTGGCTTAGAAAGGAAAGAATTAATATTTGGTAAAGCGGAAGAGTTTATAAAAATTCATACCTGTTAGAGCTTTATATCTCCAACGTCGGCCAGAAGAATTTTTGCAGCAGCTGGTGTCATTTCAGAATTTGAATGAGCTACGTCTTTTATTAAATGGAAATTCCATCTAAATGGAATCTTATTCTCCTCACCTAAAAGAATGAGGCTACTAAAATAATTATTAGCTCTTTCAAGTCTATTATTTCCCTGTCTCATAGCGCCCTTTGAGGTATTAAGACTTTGAAGCCCCACATCAGAGCCGCCAATTAATAAGTTAGTCTTACTAGACATGAGCCAACGAACTCTTTCACTAGAGATATCAATCGGGGTGTCTTTAATCCCATAAGGAAAATTACTACCGTTAAGAAATGTATACCACCCAGCATTTGCAATAACAGCATTTGATATCCTATAGTCATTACTTAGAAGCATATACCTATGAATAAATTGAGCTCCAGCTGAATGTCCATACATTTTGTATGTATCAGCGCTTAATAAGAATCTATTTTTAAAAAAGTTAAAAAATAGAGAAATTGAGTTATTAAGATAATCATCAGAATTCTTATTTACCTTCCCAGAAGAACTTGCAGATTCAAGTAAGGCAAAATATCTATAGCTTTCTCTAGTAAATAGAGGGGCTACAACAATAATATTTTTATTCTCAATTAAAGGAATCCATTTTTTTAGGTAACCCTTGGCATTTCTAGAATTTCCATGAATAACAAAAAGAACTTCTGTGTTTTTATTAATATTCTGAGGTGAAAGGTAAAACAATTCAACATCAGGCTTATCCCAGAATGCAAATGTGGTTTGCTTTATCTCTGTTGAGTAAGCGTATTTTGAAAATATAATCAAAAAAATGAATGTAAAAAATTGCAACTTTTTCATTTTATTATTCTATCAATGAAAAGTATTTATTAGGGTAAAATGCTTGAATTAAAGATAATATTATTAACAAATGAATACTAGATCGCAGCTTATTCGTAAAATACACGAATCAAAATATAAAATTACCTTTGTATCTAGCGGAGGTGGAACTAATGCAATATCTTCACTTTTAAAGGTTCCTGGGGCAAGTAATACAATCTTAGAATCTTATATACCTTATTCAAAAAAATCCATGGATCTATTTCTTAATAAAAAGCCAGATCAATACTGTTCTCTTGATACATGTCTAAGCATGGCAGCAAATGCTTACAAAAAATGTATGGATATAGATAAGGACTGTAACAAAAAGTATCTTATTGGCGTTGCGGTTACTGCAAGTTTAGCTACAACCTATACTAAAATTGGAGATCATAAATTCTATATAACCATACAAACAGAATCGTTCACTAAGTCCTTGGAATGCATCCTTAAAAAAGGCTCTAGATCAAGAGAGGAAGAGGAGGAATTGATAACAGAATATGTTTTATGTCTTCTATCTGAATGCTGTGGTCTAAAAAAGGAAATGCCAATACATGAAGAGCAAATTGAAATTACTACAATAAAAGCAGAAAAATCTTGGAAGAAGCTTTTAAATAATGAAGTAAATTTCATATCAAACAATAGGGGAACTCCTGAGCTAATATTTCCTGGATCATTTAACCCACTTCATGATGGCCATATTAAAATGAGAGAGCTCGCTGAGAAAAAAACTGGCATGAGAGCTACATTTGAAATATGTGCTAGAAATGCTGATAAGCCCCCTCTTACATTTCATGAAATTAAAAGAACTTTAGATCAATTTACTGATAATGATAGCTGGGTTATGACATCTGCTGGAAGGTTTAGTGAAAAAGCAGAAATGTTTCCAAATAGTGTATTTATTATTGGTGCAGATACTCTTGTTAGAGTTTTTGATGAAAAATTCTATATAAACAAAAAAGACATGCTCGATCATATTCAAAGATTCAATGATCACAATATAAATTTCTTAGTTTTTGGGAGAAAGGTTGATAATAGATTTATCTCACTCAGAGACATAATAATCCCAGAAACTATTAGAAATAGATGTACAGGATTTGAGGAAGCAAGCTTCAGGGATGATATATCCTCAACTAAATTGAGGTTAGAGGTATAACTTCTTAGTTATGAGGTGGAAGCTTTGCTTCAACAAACCATTCATGAACTCGTTTAGCAGGATTAAACTTTTTCAGTCTCATCTTTTTATTTTCTATAGTGAACTTTCTAGTTTTAACAGCTGTGTAGTGATAAGTATGACTATCTCTAGTCTCACCTTCAGGAATTAAATATACTTTTGTTTGTTTTTTATCTGCCATAGTGGGAGGAATTATACACAAAAAATTCGAAATGAGAATAAGATAAAAATACTTTTTATCTTGGGTCCATTGTATTGATAATCTTAAGAATTATTTTTGATTAATAGCTCTGCTTTTATCTCTTTAGCTCTTTTTTCATCTATGTCGTAATCCCACATTACATAAATGGCTAATGAAGTTCCCATTATTGGAATAAAGGTATAGAAGAACCTAAGACCTGTCAAAGCTCCTTCAGGCTGAGTGGCTGAGTCTGGAGCAAAACCTACATACCACATTATAATTCCTGCAAATAAACCAGCTAGAGCTGTTCCAAGCTTAACCATCCACCAGTAGATAGCTCCAAAAGCACCTTCTTTTCTTGGAAGTCCATTTTGTAACTCCTCATAATCACAAGCATCAGCCGTCATGCTCATCATGACAGTGAAGAGACCGCCTATACCAAATGAAAAGAATGGCAAAGCATACAAAAACATATAGGGTTTGCCAGGAATAAATAAAAACCAAAATAATATATACCCAATAATTGATATGGATTGAGAAACAATGAATGTCTGCCTTTTTCCATATTTTTGAGCCATTTTTGAAACAACTGGTATTACCAATAGAGTCGTGATTAGCGCTCCCACACTTCCATGAAGTGTTGGCCAAATTCCAGCAGAAGAAGCATCGCCAGAAAATAAATAATGAACAATTATAAAGAATGAGAAAGCTGCTATTGTTTGAAAAGAGTTAAAGACTAGAAAGGTTGCCAAGCATAGCTTTCGAAATGGGATGTTTTTATATGCATCTTTAAATATATTAAAAATATTTGAAAAACTTGCTCCAATATTTTTTCTTGTGAGTGGGACAAGATTATCATCATCAATAGTAGACCTACTTTTAATAAATATTGCAGGCGTAATAGCAAATATGGTGCATGCTCTGTCTCTTATACACATCTCCGAGCCCACGAGACGGACTCCTATCTCGT
>OLHU01000228.1_pt1 | contig 10333 bp, 10 predicted proteins | sample 1609321 | NCBI WGS metagenome assembly OLHU01 (sample SAMN05416716, study PRJEB24817) | seawater metagenome | isolation source: Sea water | place: Canada:Atlantic | collected 2013-07 | reverse complement strand
CGAGATAGGAGTCCGTCTCGTGGGCTCGGAGATGTGTATAAGAGACAGCTTTTACTCTTTTCTAAAAAATAGTAATTAACCTTAGATTTAAAGAAATTTATTTTACCTAAACTTGAAATTATATCCTTTCCCATAGTTCCGTCTCCAGGGCCTAGCTCTAAGATATTGAGAGTTTTTGGTTTCTTAATTTTATTCCAAAAAAGAACAATCCAAATAGCTATCATTTCAGAAAATATACTAGATACATGCGGAGAAGTTACAAAATCTCCACCGTGTCCAAATTTGGTTTTTTTTTGATAATAGCTCTCTTTAAATTTGTAGAGACAAAAATCTATATATTGATCTAGAGGAAGAATTTTTTTTTTTTTAATTTTTTCTAAAATCATTTTTTGACTTCCATATTATAAAAAAGATTCCGAAAAAAATTGTTATAAGACTCAGTAGTGTTCCCATGCTAAGTCCAAAGTACAAATAGCCTAAATGCTGATCTGGTTCTCGGAAAATTTCCGCAATGATTCTAAAAAAAGAATAGCTCATTAAAAAAACAATAGATAGGTAACCATTTTTTTTACTTAACCTCTTAACCAAAGAATTCATAATAAAAAACAATAATAGCCCCTCTAGCAATGCCTCATATAGTTGAGATGGGTGTCTTGCTATTTGATCGTAATTTGGAAAAATAAATGACCAAGAAACATCCGTTGCTTTTCCTACTAACTCACCATTAATAAAATTTGAAATTCTTCCTAAAAAAATCCCAATGGGAGATATGCATGCCAAAACATCTGTTAATGACCAAAATGAGATTTTATTTTTTTTAGAAAATACAAAAGATGATATTACTATGCCAATTAAACCTCCGTGGAATGACATTCCACCATTCCAGACTTTTGCTATCTCCGCCAAATTCGATAAATAAAAACCAAAATCATAAAAGAAAACATATCCAAGCCTACCACCAAAGATGATTCCCAAGACCGCCCACACGACGTAATCATCAAGATTTTGTTCAGATAAATTCGCATTTGAAAAGTTTTTTTTAATTAAGTATTTTCCCCAATAAACACCAAAAAAAATTCCAAAAATATATGCTAGCGAATACCATCGTATAGAAAGAAACCCCAAGTTTATTAAGACAGGATCAAAATTATGAACAATCATTAGGCGGGAAATGTTAGGGTCACTTTTAGACCTGATTTATTTTTACCTTCAGTAAATTTAATAGTTCCACCATGAGAGTTAACTATATCTTGGACTATTGATAAGCCCAAGCCAACACTGCCTTCAGACATATGTCTGCTTTTATCCAATCTATAGAAAGGTCTTAATACTCTTTCTCTTTCATTTTCAGGTATACCTGGTCCCTTATCTTCAACTGCAATTTCTATTTGTGATTTTGTTTTTTTTATTCCAACATCAGCATTGCCAGCATATTTTAAAGAGTTGTCGATCAGATTGTATATACATCTTTTTATTAAGTGCTGCCTCCCAGTCATAAATATTTTTTCATTACACTGCAGAGTAAGAGATTTATTGGAATATTTGTGAATAATTTCAGTCATTAAATTTGAAAGATTAAATTGTATCGAATTGACAGATTCTTGGGTAGTCGAAAAGTCCAAATATTCAGAGATCATTTTTTCCATTTCTAGAATGTCATCTTTAATTTTGTCTAAAGAATTATTTTTATTTAAAATTTCAATTTGTAATTTTAATCTAGTCAAGGGTGTTTTTAGGTCATGACTAATACCTGAAAGCATGGCTGTTCTTTGACTGATGTGTCGTAAAATTCTTCTTTTCATTTTTTCAAATTCAATGATTGCTTTCCTGACCTCAACTGCTCCAGTTGGTTTTAATTCAGGAACATATTGGCCTTTACCAAACTTTTCAGCAGAATCTGCAAGAATAGAAAAAGGTCTCACTTGATTTCTTAAAAACAAAATGGATATTAAAAGCAAAAAGAAAGATGGAATAGTGATCCATAAAATAAAAATTCTTGCAGAAGAGTTTCTAATTCTAGACTTTAAAACAATAAATTGAATTACGTCTTTGTTAGTACTAATTCTAATATCAACGACATCCTTTTTACTTTTGGTGTCATACCAAAATGGTACTCGTAGATCTTTACTTAGCCGCTCTTCTAAAAGCTGATCATGCAAGCTATATGTAAATGCATTTTTAAATTTAGGAAGTTTATGATTTTTTTTAACATTAATTTTTAAAATCAATTTTTTTTCTAAAACTTTTTTTATGAAATTAAAATCTTTTCTTGTTTCTGGATCTATATAAACCTCCGTTATTGCATTAATTTCACCAGCCAAAGTTCTTACTAGCTCTTTATTAGTTTTAATCCATAGACTGTCAAAAAAAACCACAATTAGAATCAGCTGCAATAGTGCAATGGGAGTGATTATAATAAATAAATATCGAAAAAAAATAGTTTTAGGTAAAATTTTTTTTAACATGTTTAATCAGTCCAAAGAATATAACCATTGCCCCGAACAGTTTGTAAATACTTTGGATTTTTTGGATCTGGCTCTATTTTTTGTCTTAATCTTGTAATCATAACATCGACAGCTCTTTCTTTGGTTAGATGAACTATTTTAGATATTTGTTCTCTATGAAAAATCTGTCCTACTGACAGAATCATATTTTCTAAAAGAGATTTTTCTGCAGCATTTAGTTTTGTCTCACCAGATTTTGATTTGATGGACATTTTTTCTAAATCCACTCTTATATCTCCAAATTTTAGTATGGGATTTAAATGTTTATTTTTTTGAACTCTCTTGAGTATATTTTTTATTCTTAAAAGAAGCTCTTTGGGCTCAAATGGTTTGGGCAAGTAATCATCAGCACCTGTCTCTAGTCCGTAAATCCTATCGGAAGTCCCCCCCATTGCAGTAAGTAAGATGATGGGCTGATCACTGCTTGTTTTGATTTCTTTTGTTAGCTCTAGCCCGTTTTGACCTGGCATCATAATATCTAAAATAATTAAATCAAATTTAATTAATTTTATTTTATTTTTTGCATCGTCAGAGTTTTTGGCAGTTGTTGTGTAAAAATTGTTACTTTGAAGATATTCTTTTGTAAGTTCTCTTATCCTGTCATCATCATCTACAATTAGAATATGCTTTTTCTCATCTATTTTCATCTAATTATTAATAATTTTTTTTAACACTTTTTTAAAGTTAAGCACCTCTTGAGAATCACATTCTTTAAACGCCTTGAGTATCCTCTCTTTTTGAATATTAAATATTTCTTCACTAATTTTCTCTCCTTTTTCTGTAAGATGAAGCAATCTTTGTCTACCATCAATCTCACCTTTGGACTGTGAAATAATTTTGTCTTTAATAAGCTCTTGTAACACACGACTTAAGCTTTGTTTTGTAATCTTTAATTTTTTGATTAAATCAGCAACTTTCATCCCAGGATTGGCATTCACAGTACAAATGAGTCTATGGTGGGCTCTACCAAAGGAATTTTTTTTCAAAATTTCATAAGGATCGGAGTAAGATTCTGTGTAAGCCTCTAACATTAATTCAATAATTTCCTTGATGTTGTTTTCTCTTAAATATAAAAAATCATTCATAATTTTATTTATGTAGTCAGTATTGCTGACATATATTATATTAGAATTAAAATTAATTGAAAACAATTTATACATGAGCAGCATACCCTACGATCAAATGACTGGAAAAATATGGCTTGATGGCAGTCTTGTTGACTGGGAGCAGGCAAAGCTGCACGTCCTAACCCATGGCCTTCACTATGCAAGCTCGGTTTTTGAAGGAGAGCGCGTATATGATGGTGAGATATTTAAATTAACAGAACACAGTGAAAGACTCATTTATTCTGCAAGTAGACTGGGTTTTGAAATACCTTATTCAATTGAGGAAATTAATTCATTTTGCAGAGAAGTTGTTAAAGTTCAAAAAATAGAAAATGGATATGTAAGACCCATAGCATGGAGAGGTAGTGAGATGATGGCAGTGTCGGCGCAAAATAACACTATTCATTTTGCTATAGCAGCGTGGGTATGGGGATCTTATTTTGATCCAAAAATTAAATTAAACGGCATCAAATTGGATATTTCTAAATGGAAAAAGCCAGCTCCAGATTCCATACCATGGGATGCTAAAGCTGCAGGAAATTATATGATTAACACACTATCCAAACATGAGGCTGAAAAAAATGGATTTAATGATTCTATGATGCTTGATTACCAGGGAAATATTGCCGAAGCCACTGGAGCAAATGTTTTTTTTGTTAATCAAGAGCAAACAGAAATTTATACACCTATTGCTGATAGCTTTTTAGACGGGATTACAAGAAGAACAGTTATTGAAATAGCAAAAAAATTAAAATTAAAAATTACTGAAAAAAAAATTAAGCCAGATGATTTAAAAAATTATACAGGTTGTTTTTTAACTGGATCTGCAGCGGAGGTAACGCCTGTGTCGCAAATAGGAATGTATTCCTTTAAGGTTTTGGACATAATTGGAAAATTGTCAGATGAGTATCAATTGCTAGTGAGAAAAAAATAGTTATTTAATCAATTGCGTGATTTATTCCTTTTTTAATATACGAATATCCAGTAATTAAAGTTAGAAAAGCTGAGAACCAAAGCAACGCAATTCCTATTTCAGACCCATAGTTAAAAAGCAATTTATCTCCTGAGGATCCGGTAAGCAAAACAGAAATAGCAAACATCTGAAAAAAAGTTTTTATTTTTGCCATATTGGATACCGGCATTTTTAATCTAAATTTTGCCAAGTACTCTCTTAAACCAGATACTAAAATTTCTCTAGAAACTATAATTATTGCAGCAATTACTTCTTGTCCTTCTATCTGTTTGCTTGAAACCAGAAGCACAAGGGCAGTAACAACAATAATTTTATCTGCAATAGGATCTAGCAATTCTCCAAGTTTAGATTGCTGTTTTAGCAATCTTGCAAAAAAGCCATCTAAAAAATCGGTAAAACTTGCAAGAACAAAAATTGAAAAAGAGAGCCAATTGCCCAAACTACCAGGAAGAAAAAATGCGAATACTAGAAAAGGAACCAAAATTAAGCGTCCAATAGTTAGAATATTAGGTATTTTAAAAATCATAAAAAATTCTTATTAAGATGAAAATAATTATATATTTTTTTTGCAATTAATTCACTAATTCCGTCCACTTTCTTCAAATCTTCAAGGCTAGCTCCTTCGATAGTTTTTGCTGAACCAAAGTGATTTAGTAATGTTTTTTTTCTACTGCGTCCGATTCCGGGTATCTCATCCAATGGAGATACTAAAAAAGATTTTTTCCTTTTTTTTCTATGAGTGAATATTGCAAATCTATGAGCCTCATCCCTGAGTCTTTGCATAAAAAAAAGTAGTGGATTGTTTTTTTCTAATTTAATTATTTTATTATTGTAGATGAATGTTTCATTTCCATCATTTCTATTTTTTCCTTTAGCGATAGCAATAATTGGTAACTGGTGAAAACCTAATTGATCTAGTTTGCTTCTTACCACGGAATATTGACCCTTACCCCCATCAATAAGAAGAAGGTCAGGGACATTGTCACCTTCAGATTGCTTTACTAGTTTAGAAAATCTTCTTTCTATTACTTCATTCATCATGCCGTAGTCATCACCAGGATTAATATTTTTATTTTTTATATCAAATTTTCTATATCTATTTTTTAAAAATCCTTCTTTGCCAAAGCTTACAAAACTTCCGATAGCATTTGTTCCTTGAGTATGGCTGTTGTCATAAATTTCAATTAGAGTTGGTACAAAGCCTAAGTTAAACTTTTCTCTAAGCAGTGTTAACGAATTATTATTTTGGTCTGAGTCAAATATTTTTCTTTGCAAACTCTCTTTAGCATTTTTAACTGCCATATTGATAATGGCTAGCTCACTTTTCTTTTTTGGTATTTTAAAACTTATTTTTTTTTTATTTTTTCTCTCTAGGGCTTTTTGCAAAAGGTCTAAATTCTTAGGCTTGATATTTAATACAATTTGCCTTGGTGGAATTTTATTTTCATAAAATTGAGCTAAAAAAGCATCCATAACTTCAGATTCGCTATTTTCCGAATCGTGTTTGGGAAAAAAACATTGATTACCCCAGTTTTGTTTTGATCTATAAAAAAAAACTACAATACATGAAATATTAGAGCTTCTATAAGAAACCACAACATCAGCATCTATAAAATTATCTTTATTAATTTGTTGAGAAGATTGAATGTAAGTTAAGGATTTAATTCTATCTCTAAATATTGCTGCTTTTTCAAAATCAAGATTTTTGCTAGCCACTTCCATCTCTTTTGAAAATTTTTGTTGTATAGACCTTGATTTTCCATTTAAAAAATCAATACAGTTTTGAACAGATATTTTGTAATTTATTTTTTCAATTTCATTCGTGCAGGGAGCTGAGCATCTTTTAATTTGATATAGCATGCAGGGGCGTGTCCTGTTTTTAAAAGTGTGATCATCACAAACTCTTATTTGAAAAACCTTTTGAAGCATTTTAATAGTCCAATTGGCTGAAGCAACAGAGGCAAAGGGACCAAAATATAAGTCTTGATCGTTATGCTTACCTCTAAATTTTGTCAGTTGTGGCCATGAATCGCTCATGCGTATTTGTATATAGGGAAAGGATTTGTCATCCTTTAGCAGGACATTGTATCTTGGTTTAAATTTTTTAATTAAGTTAGCTTCGAGGAGCAAAGCCTCCGACTCATTGCTAGTAGTTATTATTTCTAACTCTTTAATAGAGGAAATAAGCCGTTGAGTTCTAATCGCTAATCCAGAACTAGATGTATAGTTTTGAAGTCTCTTTGGCAGATTTTTTGCTTTACCAATATAAATAATTTTATTTTTATTATCTAAAAATTTATAGATACCTGGACTATTAGGAATATTTTTGATCTTTGATTTAACTAATAATTTACCACTTTCTAATAGATCCATTACTTTTTACGCTTACTGATTTGAAATCCTACTGAAGCTCCTTTTTTTAAAATATCTAATTTTTCTATTTCCAGCTCAATAGCAGTAATTTTTTTATTTTTTAAAATATCTTTGACTACCAATTCTCCTAAAATTTCTAAAAAATTAATTTTTTTATCTAAAATGTTATTTATAATTCTCATGATGTCATCGTAGTCCACTATTGTATTTAGATTGTTATCATTAAATTTTATTTTACGATCAATCTCTAGCTTAATATTAAATTTCAATTTTTGTTTTTGGACTTTTTCTTTAGGGTAGTATCCAAAAATTGTATTTATAATAAGATTTTTAATAAGAATTTTTTTGACAAGTTTTGAAGAGACAGGCCCCTCAATAAGTTGCATTGCCCTATTGTTTTTGAGATTTTTCATTTTCTATTCTTTTACATTGATAAGGTCTGGAGTTTTCCAGGCGAGATTTTGACCACTATCTACTGGAATGGTTAATCCAGTAATAGAATCATTTTCTAAAATAAATTCTATTGTTTTACAAATATTTATGACCTTTGTTTGCTTTTTTAAAATCGTATTTTTAAATTGTTTTTCAAAATGTTTTTGGGATTGTCTTTTATTTTTCATCACTGGGCCGGGGGCTATTGCATTGACTCTAATTTTTGGAGCAAATTTCATAGCAAGCGTCTTGGTTAGTGTCTCCAAGCCAGCTTTACTAAGAGTATAAGATAAAAAATAGGGAGTTAGCTTGAAGATTCTTTGATCTATAATATTAATAATATTGCCTTGAATATTTTTTTTTTGCTTTGCGAATTCACCAGAAAGTATAGCGGGTGCTTTTAAGTTAACATCAAAGTGTGACTGCCACTTTTGATTGTTAAAATTTAAGATATCGTCATTTTCAAAAATTGAAGCACAATTGACAAGGCAATCTATTGCCCCCATTTTTTTCTTTGCTACTTTTAATATAGATCTTGTCTCATTGGGCTTTGACAGGTCTCCCTGCACAATCACACACAACACCCCCATAGAAATAATTTTCTTTTTAAGAGCAGTTGCCTCTTTTTTAGATTTATGAAAATGAATTGCTATATTCCATCCTTTTTTTGCAAAAAAAATAGAGATTTCCTTTCCAATTCTTTGTGCCCCTCCAGTAATTAAAATATTTTTTTTCATTTATCTTTTTTTCTTTACTTTTGAACCTGCTTTGCCCTGAGTTGATCTTCCATACAATGAGTTATTGGGTCCATATTTTTGTATACTTGAGTTAATAGCCAATCCCAAATCCGAATTTTCTAATTTTTTAATTTCATCTCTTATTTTTGCAGCCTTTTCAAATTCTAGGTTGTCTGCTGAAATATGCATGTCTTTTTTCAGAGATTTTAAGTGCTTTTTTAAATTACCACCAATTTCTATATTTTTTTCAGCATTCAAGTAATCTTTTTCATAGACGCTTTCAAGAATATCTCCAATATTCTTCTGAATGCTCTGAGGTGTAATATTGTTTTTTTTATTAAAAAGTTCCTGCCTAGATCTTCTTCTGTCAGTTTCTTCAATCGCTTTTTTTATGCTTTTGGTTTCTTTATCGGCATATAAAATGACTTTTCCTTCCACATTTCTTGCTGCCCTACCAATTGTTTGTATTAACGATGTTTCCGATCTCAGAAAGCCTTCTTTATCAGCATCTAGAATTGCTACTAATGCGCATTCAGGAATATCTAAGCCTTCTCGTAAAAGATTTATACCTACCAGAACATCAAAAACCCCTAGTCTTAGGTCTCTAATAATCTCAATTCTTTCCAGAGTGTCAATTTCTGAGTGCATGTATCTTACCTTAATTCCATTTTCATCTAAATATTCAGTAAGATCTTCAGCCATTTTTTTAGTTAATGTAGTTGCTAAAACTCTTTGTTTTTTTTTAACAATTTTTAAACATTCTGAAAGTAGGTCGTCCACTTGATTTTTTGCAGGACGAATAAAAATATCTGGGTCTGTTAATCCTGTGGGTCTTATAATTTGTTCTGCAAATACACCCTTGGACTGATCTAGCTCCCAGTTTCCAGGAGTGGCTGAAACAAATATAGTTTCAGACCTCATCATGTCCCATTCTTCAAATTTCAAAGGCCTGTTATCCATGCAGGAAGGCAATCTAAATCCATAGTCAGAAAGAGTTTTTTTTCTTGTATGGTCGCCTTTATACATTCCGTTAAGTTGAGGTACAGTTACATGACTTTCATCTACAAAAATAATTGCATTGTCAGGTAAATATTCAAATAATGTTGGTGGAGGCTCACCAGGATTTCTACCTGATAGAAATCTTGAATAATTTTCAATACCTGCACATGTTCCAGTAGCTTCAATCATTTCTAAATCAAATCTTGTTCTTTCATCTATTCTTTGTGCTTCGAGTAATTTGTTTTCTTTTCTAAATTTTTTTAAAGTTGTAACAAGTTCTGCCTTGATCTCTTTTATAGCTTGCTGCACGGTTGGTCTGGGAGTGATATAATGACTATTAGCATAAATTTTTATAATATTTAAATCTTCCGTCTTATCTCCTGTCAAAGGATCAAACTCTTTTAAGCTTACTATCTTTTCATCATCTAATGAAATTCGCCATGCTCTATCTTCTAAGTGAGATGGAAAAATTTCTATATTTTCTCCACGTACTCTAAATGATCCTCTGTAAAAATTTTGATCATTTCTTTTGTATTGCAACTCAACAAGACCTTTGATTATTTTTTCCCTATTATAAGAATTGTTTTTTTCAAACGTAAATGTCATTTTTGAGTAAGAATCAGGAGATCCTAAACCATAGATACAAGAAACACTTGCTACAATTATAACATCATCTTTTTCAAATAAAGATCTTGTAGCTGAATGTCTCATTCTATCTATTTGTTCATTGATAGCAGATTCTTTTTCAATAAATGTATCAGATCTTGGTACATATGCTTCGGGAGTATAATAATCATAATAAGAGACGAAATATTCAACTGCATTCTCATTAAAAAAACTTTTCATCTCACCATACAGTTGAGCAGCTAACGTTTTGTTGGGAGCCAAAATTATTGCAGGTCTATTTAGTTCTTCAATAATCTTTGCCATAGTGAAGGTTTTTCCAGATCCAGTCACTCCAAGCAAAACCTGATCTTTTTGGTTAGTGAGCAAGCCTTCACGAAGTTGTTTTATTGCGGTGGGTTGATCACCAGCGGGGGTGAACGATGAAGTTAGTTTGAATTTTTTTCCACCTTCTAATTTTTTTAAAAAATTTTCTTTTTTGTTGTTCGCTTCTGGAGTATTAACAATTGATAATTTAGACATTTATATAAAATATTTTAATGAGCATACTATCAGAATCTTTATCTAGAATAAAACCATCTCCTA
>OLHU01000210.1_pt1 | contig 10571 bp, 10 predicted proteins | sample 1609321 | NCBI WGS metagenome assembly OLHU01 (sample SAMN05416716, study PRJEB24817) | seawater metagenome | isolation source: Sea water | place: Canada:Atlantic | collected 2013-07 | reverse complement strand
ACGAGATAGGAGTCCGTCTCGTGGGCTCGGAGATGTGTATAAGAGACAGACTTAAATCCTGTTATTGGAGTTATTTATGATTTTAATAACGACGACCTTTACGAAGGTACAAAAGAAAATAAAGCTCTAATGAATAACAAGCCAATTAATGTTTCAGATATTGCTGAAAAAAATAAAGGAATTTTAGTAACAGGATTACCAAATGCCACTGATTATTCAGACAAGGCAATTCTAACAATGGTTAAAGATTTTCAATCCTGGAGAAAGGTAAGAATGATTGGCTCTGCGGCTATGGCAGCGGTATATGTTGCCTCAGGAAAGGCAGATCTTTATAAAGAATTTGGTACTTATTTATGGGATGTAGCAGCTGGAGCAGCTATTGTTTCTGCTGCAGGTGGTGTTGCAGAGATTAGAAATCAAAAAGCAAACTATCAAGTTGATGTGTCTTTCTCAAATTCAAAAATTCTAGAATAACTTGTGAAGATAGCTATTCTTAGCGACGGCAAGCCAGGTCACTTCAATCAGTCCATTGGTATCGCTGATATAATTTCTGAAGATGTTGAGGTTGATTACAAAGTATTTGATATTGAGCCCAAATTTAAATTCCTTATAAAGATTTATCAAAGATTCTTTATCAAAGAGTTTAATAAAAATAAAGCAAAAAAAATTATCAACCTGTTTAAGCCCATTGATATTAAAAATTTTGATTTATTAATCTCATCTGGAGCTAACACAAGCATGCTTTCAGCTGCCTTAAGCAAAATATATAAAGTAAAGAATATTCATTGTGGCTCTATCAAAAAAATTAATCTTGATAACTACTCAGCTCACATAACAGTTGAGCCGAGAAATGATTCGCCAAATAACATTGTCACTAAAATAGCCCCAAGTCGTTTCAAGCCATCAGTAATAACAAAAAAAGACAAACAAAATAGATCTTTATTTCTGATTGGTGGAGATGGAGCTGGTTATAAGTACACTCTCGAAGACTGGAATGATTTAGTGAAAGGCATTAAAGCACTTTCACAAACAAAAAATATCAAACCCATTATTGTGACCTCAAGAAGAACCAACATCGATCATGAAAATTTTATTTATAAACAGTTAGCAGGCTATGCAGATAATCTTTCTGTATGGGCTGGTAATGATAGCTCTAAACTTGATTTAGAAAAATTATTTATGAGCGTAGACAATATTTTTGTTACAGAGGAGAGTGCAACTATGATGTCCGAAGCCATTTCAAGCGGAATCTCCGTTTGCTCCCTAGCTCCAAAAAATATACAGCCAAATAAATTATTTCTAGATCAGCTAGAAAGGTATACTGAAATGAATCTCTTAGAGAGAATGCGTTTTGATTCTAATCTATCAATCACAAAGTCAAGAGACGATAATACTTTAATAGTGTCTGATATTAGAAACACTTTAAAAAAACAAATATTAGAAAGGATAAAGTAATGATAAATCTCATGTGGTTCAGGAGTGATTTAAGGCTTGATGACAATCCTGCCTTCCAGGCCTGTTGTGAAACATCAGATGAAGTGCAAGCAGTATTTATATACTCTGAAAAGCAACTCAATTCTCATAATGAAGCAAATATTAAAGTAGACTTTTTAATTAAAAATATTTTCTCTCTTGAAAAAAAATTGGCTCTTTTGAACATTCCTTTAACAATAGTTAAAAGTGACGGATTCACGGCTGATCCTAAGATAATTACTAATTTGGCGAAAATAAGAAATATAGATAATGTATTTTGGAATAAGCAGTTTGGTGAAGATGAAATGACAAGAGATACACTTGTTCAAGATGAGCTTAATGCTTTAGACATAAAACATAAATCTTTTCATGATCAAGTTGTTTATGAACCGGGCGCATTAAAGACCGGTCAAGGAACGCCTTATTCAGTCTTTACTCCCTTTAAAAGAAAGTGGATTGAAAACTTTAATATGGAGTTTTTAGATCTTGACTATAGCTATGAAAAAAAATCTAAAGGAGACCTTAGTTCAAACTTATCAGAATTCAATTTTAGTTTTACTAAGACCCATCAGGTTGATATGAGTCTTTGGAGTGAAGGCGAAGAAGATGCGCTAAATAGACTTAATAATTTTTTAGCTCAAAAGGCTATCAATTATTCAAAAGATAGGAATGATCCTATTATTGATGGAACAAGCAGAATTTCTCCTTATCTAGCTCTTGGAGTTATCTCACCCAAGAGATGTATTTTAGAGGCACTAAAAGCTAATAATTTTGAATTTACTTCAGGGCATATAGGTATTACCAAATGGATCGATGAGATTGTTTGGAGAGAGTTTTATAGAAATATCATGTTCTCATTTCCAAGAGTTAGCAAAGGACAGCCATTCCAAGATTTTTCAAAGTCAATTATTTGGAGATTTAAAGAATCTGAATTTATGGCTTGGAAAGAAGGCCAAACAGGTTTTCCGATTATTGATGCTGCTATGAGACAGTTACTCCATGAGGGATGGATGCACAACAGATTAAGAATGGTTGTTGCCATGTTTTTTACTAAAAATATGCTTCATGACTGGAGGCTAGGTGAGGAGTATTTTATGCAGAACTTAATAGATGGAGATTTTGCATCTAATAATGGAGGCTGGCAGTGGAGTAGTTCAACCGGAACTGATGCAGCTCCTTATTTCCGAATTTTCAACCCAATTACCCAATCTACAAATTTTGATAAAGAAGGACTATTTATAAAAAAATACGTTCCTGAATTAAAAGATTTGGATAAATCTGTTATACATAATCCACCGACTGAACACAGAAAATATTGCAAATATCCAATGCAGATTCTTGATCTTAAAGAATCAAGATTAAGGGCTATTGAGGCTTTTAAAACTGCAAAAAATTAATAGGATAGCTACATCTGTTTATGTATAATTGTTGAACTAAACATACGGGAATTTTTGTTATGAAAGATAGATTAGAGTTTTATATTAACGGTCAATGGGTTGAATCTGAGTCTGATGAAAGGATTGAAGTTGAAAATCCTGCTACAGAAGAGGTTATTGGACATGTTTCTGCTGGAACTAAGGGAGATATAGATTTAGCAGTCCAAGCTGCATCAGAGGCCTTTAAAACTTTTGGTAATACTTCCAAGGAAGAAAGAATAGACCTGTTAAAAAAAATCATTACAGAGTATGAAAATAGAACTGAAGACTTTATAAAAACTATTTCTGAAGAGATGGGTTCACCAATCTGGCTATCAACCGCAGCGCAGGTGACTACTGGCCTAAGAAATTTTCAAGAAACTCTTGAAGCTCTAGAAAGTTATGAATTTGAAAAATTAGAAGGCACTTTTACTATAATTAAAGAGCCTATTGGCGTGGTGGGCATGATTACACCTTGGAACTGGCCTATGAATCAAATCACAACAAAGGTCTCTTCAGCGATAGCTACTGGATGCACTATGGTTTTAAAACCAAGTGAAATATCACCTTTTTGTGCAATGCTTTTAGCTGAAGTTTTTGATGCTGCTGGAGTTCCGGCTGGAGTATTTAATGTTGTTAATGGCTATGGACCAACTGTTGGGGCTGCTTTATCAGAACATCCAAAAGTAGACATGATGTCATTCACAGGCTCAACAAGGGCTGGAATTGCAGTTGCCCAAGCTTCTGCTCCAACTGTTAAAAGAGTCCAACAAGAATTAGGTGGCAAGTCTGCAAATATCATTCTTGATGATGTTGCTGATATAGAGAAAGCAGTCAAAGGTGGCGCCGGACATTGCTTCTTAAATTCTGGACAGTCATGCAATGCTCCAACGAGAATGTTAGTTTCTAGTACCAATTATGACAAGGCTGTTGAAGTTGCTGTTGCAGCTGCTAACAAGACTACTGTTGGCGATCCTAATGGTGAGTTCAGAATGGGCCCTATTGCCAATAAAGCTCAGTATGAAAAGGTAGTCAGAATGATTGAAATAGGTATTGAAGAAGGGGCTACTCTTGTAGCAGGTGGGCCTGATAAGCCAGAAGGGTGTGATAAGGGATATTTTGTTAAACCTACTGTTTTCGCAAACGTAACCAATGACATGACTATAGCAAGAGAAGAAATCTTTGGACCCGTACTTTCAATCATAAAATATGAAACAGAAGAAGAGGCAATTGCAATCGCTAACGATACTGAATTTGGTTTAGCGGGTTATATACAAGGAGAGTTATCTCATGCTCAAGAAGTCGCTAAGAAAATAAGAGCTGGTCAAATTACTATTAACGGAGGAGCTAGAGGAAGTTCAGCACCTTTTGGCGGTTATAAGACTTCAGGAAATGGAAGAGAGCACGGAGTTCATGGCATTGATGAATGCCTAGAGACTAAAGCTGTAATTATTCCAGTAGGCTAATCTAGTAAATCTGGTTCTTTTTTAACAATCATATCAAATGCTGGTTGGTAGCTTGCCCATGCAGCGATATCATTAGCTATAAAGCCTCGAGTTTTAATAGCAGTATCATGAGAAATAATTATTGGATCTCCAGCAGCCTCTGCCATTAATTGAGCTTGGCAGCATCTTTCCATAGACATATAAAACCATAAAGCTATATCAACAGATGGCCCTGTTGTTAGAATTCCATGATTTTGAAGAATAATAACTTTATTGTCACCAAGTGTTTTAGCTATTTCATCTCCTTCATCAACTTCTTCTACGACACCTGAAAAATCTTTATATATAGCTTGGGTCTCATAGAAAGCACAAGCATCTTGAGATATTGGGTCAAGCGGCTTTCCTAATGTAGAAAAAGTCCTCCCATATATTGAATGAGAATGAGCAGCTGCATTAACATCTGGTCTTGCAGCATGAAGTCTTGAATGAATAGCAAAAGCAGCTACATTTACGTCTTTGTCTCCTTGAATTACTTTCCCATCGTGATTAACTAAAATTAAGTCTGATACAGAGATCTGTGAAAAATGAACGCCTAGAGGATTTACCCAAAAATGATCAGGAAATTCAGGGTCTCTTAGAGTTATATGCCCAGCAACACCCTCATTAAAGCCAAAGTGAGCAAACATTCTAAAGCCTGCAGCTAATTTCTCTAATTGATTCCTTCTAAGCTCTGCAACATTGGCAAATTCTGTCATTTCAAGGCCTTTACCTTTTAATGGAAGCCTCCCTTCAGATATATCAATTTTAATTGGTGCAACATTCGTCATTTACTTATCCCCTTGTTATCTTTAATGATAAAATAACATATCTAAATTAAATTACCAAAATACAGGAGCATCATGAAATTTAGAATTGAAAAAGATAGTCTCGGTGAAGTCAAAGTCCCTCAAAAAGCATTATGGGGAGCCCAAACTCAAAGAGCCTTAGATAATTTCACAATCAGCGGCATTAAATTTGCCTTCCCATTCGGTAGATCTTTTATTGAAGCTTTAGGAATTATTAAATATTCAGCAGCCGCATCAAATCAGAAATTAAAATTATTAGATGTAAAAAAATCTAATGCAATAAAAGTAGCAGCAAAAGAGGTAATCCAAGGTGATTATGATACTTCATTTCCTTTGGATATTTTTCAAACAGGATCTGGAACGAGTACAAATATGAACGCTAATGAAGTCATAGCCAATGTTGCATCAAAGCAATCAAAGTTAAAAATTAATGCTAATGATGATGTGAATATGAGCCAAAGTTCTAACGATGTTATACCAACTGCTATTTGCGTTAGTGCCCTAATAGACATGCATAGACTACTTTTACCCAACTTAGATTTGTTAATCAACACTATTGGTAAAAAAATGTTGAGTACTAAAGGTAATGTTAAGACCGGTAGGACTCATTTAATGGATGCAATGCCAATAGATTTTTCTCAAGAGTTATCAGGCTGGAAGGCACAACTAGAGTCAGTAAAAAAATCTTTAACTCTTGCTACCACAAGAATGAATGATCTTCCTCAAGGAGGAACAGCTATTGGGACCGGAATAAATAGCCATAAAGATTTCTCAAAAAACTTCTGTCTTGAAGTTAATAAACTTACAAAATTTAAAACAAAACCAGCTAAAAACTTTTATCAAGGATTAAGCTCTGTTGATAATGCGGTTGAGCTTTCATCTGCTCTAAAGAATCTGAGCATCATCCTTTCTAAAATATGTAACGATCTAAGATGGATGAATAGCGGCCCTTTAACTGGCTTGGGTGAAATAGAGTTAGAAGCTCTCCAACCTGGAAGTAGTATCATGCCTGGAAAAGTTAACCCGGTTATTCCAGAAGCTGTTGCTATGGCTTGTGCCGATGTTGTTGGTAATGATCTAACTATAAGTATTGCAGGGCAGAGTGGAAATTTTCAATTAAATGTCATGCTTCCTGTAGTGGCTTACAACTTATTAAAAAGTATCAATCTTCTTGGTAATTCAATGCCTCTTCTTGCTAATAAAGCTATAAAAACTTTTAAGATAAACACAAGCAATATAGAAGAGTCATTATCTAAAAACCCTATATTAGTTACGGCCTTAAATAGACTAATTGGATACAGTAAAGCTGCAGCTATAGCGAAAAAAGCTTATAAAGACAATAAGCCTATTATTGACGTGGCGCATGAAGAAACTGGAATTAGTGTAGCTGAGCTTAAAAAACTTTTAGATCCTTCTAAGTTAACTAAAGGCGGTATTGGTGGTTAATTTATCTGAACAATCTTGTGAGGCATGCAGAATAGATGCTCCAAAGTTATCTGAAGCTGAAATTAGTACCCTCATACCTGATCTTATGGGATGGACTTTACTTCACAGCCCTATGTATCAATTAAAAAAAGTATTTAGTTTTAAGGATTACCAAGGCGCTATAAATTTTACCAATAACCTAACTAAAATAGCTGATGAGGAAGATCATCATCCTAAGATAGTCCTAGAGTGGGGCAAAGTTACTGTCTTATGGTGGTCTCACAAAATAGAAGGACTGCATAAAAATGATTTTATATGTGCTTCTAAAACAGATAGTCTATATTCAGAAAAGTGAAAAAAATAACCCTTATCTATTCTGGAGGTTCTGATTCCTTCACATTACTTCATCATGCCTTGAGCCAGGGCTTGGATGTAGATTGTATTTCTTTTGGATACGGGCAGAAACATATTAAAGAACTTGAGTATGCAAAAGAGAACTGTAACGAACTTAATTTAAACCATACTCTTATTGATATTGGAGACCCTTTAAGTATTTTTGGATCTACTTCCTTGGTCGATGTTGATAATAAAATTCCTCACGGAAGCTATAAAGAAGAATCTATGAAATCAACAATAGTTCCTAACAGAAACATGATATTTATTTCTTATGCTATTGCATATTCTATTGCTAATAATATTAGCGAGGTCTGGTATGGCGCTCATGCAGGAGATCACTTTATTTACCCAGATTGCAGACCAGCCTTCTTAGATTCTATGAATCAAGCAGCAGGACTATGCGATCCCTCAGAAGTAAGCGTTATGGCTCCGTTTATTAATCTTAATAAGGGTGAAATTTTTAGGGTAGGACTAGACCTAAATTTAGATTATTCAAAAACATGGACTTGTTACGAAGGTTTAGACAATCCATGCGGAAAGTGTGGTTCTTGTGTAGAGAGGCTAGAGGCTTTTGCTGATAATAAGTCATCTGACCCTTTAGTTTATTCGTAATGTATTCAATTAAAGAGATATATAAAACCATACAAGGGGAGGGAGCTCAGAGTGGAAGAGCTGCTGTTTTTGTAAGGTTTTCAGGTTGCAATTTATGGACTGGAAGAGAAAAACATAGAAGTACAGCCATATGCCAATTTTGTGATACTGATTTTGTTGGGACTGACGGAGTTAATGGTGGAAAGTATTCTGCTGAATCCTTAGTTAAAAAAATAAATGAGATCTGGTCTTCAAAAGAAAATGGCTACATTGTCTTTACTGGCGGCGAGCCTATGCTTCAGCTAGATAAAGAATTAATCACTGAATGTAAAAATAATAATTTTGAAACAGCAATAGAAACTAACGGCACTTTAGATATTGATTTTGAAATAGACTGGGTATGTGTATCACCTAAGGCGGGAAGCGAATTGGTTTTAAAGCATGGAGACGAGTTAAAGGTTGTTTATCCTCAAAATGAATTCAACCTAGATGTTTTTAAAGATATGCAGTTTACACATTTCTACTTACAGCCTATGGATTCAGAGAATAAAGATAAAAATACTACTGATGCTATCAATTATTGCTTAAAGGACCCTGTTTGGAAGTTAAGTATTCAGCAACATAAGTTATTAGGAATCGACTAGGTACTTTTTTTTCTTCTCGGTCTTGGTTATAATCCTTCATGGACAAAGTAAAATTAAAAGCATTAACATTCGACGACGTACTTCTTTTGCCGAGGTATAGCGACTTCATTCCAAGTGAAGCTTCAACGGAAACTAAATTAACTAAAAATATTTCTATTAAGATGCCTCTTATATCTGCGGCTATGGATACTGTTACAGAATCCAGAATGGCAATTGCATTAGCAGAAGCTGGTGGAATAGGAATAATTCATAAAAATAATTCTACTGATGAGCAAGTTGCTCAGGTGAGAGCAGTTAAGAAGCATGAAAGCGGAGTTGTTAGAGATCCAACAACAATAAGATCTAGCAGATCTATTGCTGAGCTTAAGCAGCTTACAGATGAGCTTAATATCTCTGGAATGCCTGTTGTAGATGATGGGATCCTAAAAGGAATCGTAACTAGCAGAGATTTTAGATATGCAGATGATATGGCAGCTCCAGTTTCATCAATTATGACTCCATTAGAAAAGCTTGTAACAGTTACAGAAGGAACTTCTCAAGAAGAAGTTAAAAAATTGATGTACGAGAATAGAATTGAAAAGATTCTTGTTCTTGATGATGAAAAGTCTTTAACAGGTCTGGTCACGATGAAAGACATAGAGAAATCAGCTGAACATCCTAATGCTACAAAAGATTCATCTGGAAGATTATTGGTTGGAGCTGCATTGGGTACTGGCTCAGATACCTTGGAAAGAGCTAGAGCTTTAAAAGAAGTTGGAGTTGATTTATTTGCAATTGATAGTGCTCACGGCCATTCAAAAAATGTTATTGAAACAATAAAGGCTATCAAAAAAGAGTTTCCTGATATTGATGTCATTGGGGGAAATGTCGCCACTCCAGAAGGCGCTATAGCACTTGCTAAAGCAGGAGCAGATGCAATTAAGGTAGGTATGGGGCCCGGTTCAATATGTACTACTAGAATAATTGCAGGTATTGGAGTTCCTCAAATTACAGCCATTCTTACTATCAAAGAAGCTCTAAAAGATCATGACATAGGCATTATTGCTGACGGTGGAATTAGATTTTCAGGAGATGTTGCAAAAGCAATAGCTGCCGGTGCTGATACTGTAATGCTAGGCGGTCTATTTGCTGGAACTGAAGAAGCTCCAGGAGAGGTAGAGTTATATCAAGGAAGAAGCTTTAAAACATACCGAGGCATGGGTTCAATAGGAGCTATGACTGAAAGGCAGGATGCAAATAGATATTTTCAAGAAGATGTTTCTTCAGAAAAATTAGTTCCAGAGGGTATTGAGGGAAGAGTTCCCTTTAAAGGATGGGTAATTAGCGTCATAAACCAATTAATTGGAGGGCTTAGACAGAGCATGGGTTATGTCGGAAGTAAAACAATTGCGGACATGCAAGAAAATTGCCAATTTATTGAGATTACTAATGCAGGCATGGCCGAAAGTCATGTGCATGATGTAATGATCACAAAAGAAGCTCCTAATTATCAAAGAAGTTAAAAGGCAAAAAAAGTGACAAATTTATCTATAAATGAAAAGACTGTCGATACTATATTGGTATTAGATTTTGGATCTCAATATACTCAATTGATAGCTAGAAGGGTTAGAGAGAGTAATGTTTATTCTGAAATATTGCCTTGGGATATTAGCGAAGAAAGAATTAGATCAATTAATCCTAAGGGTATTATTCTATCAGGCGGGCCTGATTCAGTAACTAATAGCTATACTCCAAGAATTCCTCAAATTGCTTTTGATTTAAATATTCCTTTGTTGGGGATATGTTATGGAATGCAAACATTGGCTGAGCAAATGGGAGGCCAGGTTGTATCTGCTGATCATAAAGAGTTCGGCCATTCAGAACTTACGGTAAGCGCTGATTCTATTTTATTTTCTGATCTTGATAAAACATTAAATGTCTGGATGAGTCACGGAGATCAAGTTCAAGATCTTCCAGATGGCTTTGAGCTAGTTGCCTCTACAGCTACTGCTCCTATAGCTGCTATGCAGCATATATCTAAGCCTATTTATGCAATTCAATTTCACCCCGAAGTAACTCATACAGAAGACGGTAAAACAGTTCTTGATAACTTCTTATTTAAAATATGTAAAGTTCATGCTGATTGGAAAATGGATAATCTAATCGCCCAAAGAATAAATGAAATCAAAGAGCAGGTTGGAAATAATAAAGTTCTTTTAGGTTTATCTGGAGGTGTCGATTCATCAGTAACCGCTGCATTACTTCATGAGGCTATAGGTAATAAACTTGTATGTGTTTTTGTAGACAACGGCTTGCTTAGAAAGGGCGAGGCGAAAGAGGTTATGAATACGTTTAAAG
>OLHU01000200.1_pt1 | contig 10864 bp, 9 predicted proteins | sample 1609321 | NCBI WGS metagenome assembly OLHU01 (sample SAMN05416716, study PRJEB24817) | seawater metagenome | isolation source: Sea water | place: Canada:Atlantic | collected 2013-07 | reverse complement strand
AGGAGTCCGTCTCGTGGGCTCGGAGATGTGTATAAGAGACAGGCAATGATGTTGCGTTAGTTTATATTTTATTACATTTATAAAACACTCCGTATTAATTACTTCATAAAATATCCATGAAACTACTAATCACTTGTCTTACTTTAATTGTTTTGGCCTGCAATTCTGCTAAAGTATCAAATGATTCTACGTTAGAAGAGTTTGGAAAAAATGAGCTCAAATTAATATACCAAGCGCATACACGTGGTTTTTTTGAAGAGGTTTCTATAACTGAAAAATCGATGGTTTTCCTTAACAATCGCAAGAGGATAAATCCTGTCAACGGCTCAATCACTTCTGAAGAATGGAAAGCTTGTATTGATTTAGTAGACACAATTGACCTCAAATCTATGAGTCAATTAACTGCCCCATCTAATTTAAGAAAAACAGATCGCGTACCTTTCGCATATTTAGCCATAATTAAAAAAGGAGATACTCTAAAATCTAGTGATTTCGACCACAAAAACCCACCGAAAGAACTAAAGGAATTAGTCGATCTTATATTATCTATAAAAGAAAATTAAAATTCCAATTTAAGAATTGTATTTTTACAGTATGAAAATTGAAACCATAAAAGAAGAGTTAATAGATGAGTTTTCCATGTTTGAAGATTGGATGGAGCGCTACGAATATATGATTGAACTTGGAAAGTCACTACCGATCATAAATGCAAGATTTAAAACTGATGACAACATCATTAAAGGATGCCAAAGTAAAGTGTGGCTTCATGCAGACTTAGAAAGTGATAAAATTATATTTACTGCTGACAGTGATGCTATTATAACTAAAGGCATTGTAGCAATTTTGATTAGAGTTTTTTCAAACCAAAGTCCTGAAGTTATCCTGAAGACAAATACTGACTTTATTGATGAAATTGGGCTTAAGGAACACCTATCTCCTACCCGAGCAAATGGATTAGTAAGTATGATAAAAAAAATAAAAATGTATGCACTAGCATATCAAACACAAATAGGATTATGAGTACCGAAGAAATTGATGTTAATGCGTTAGGTGAAAAAATAGTTCGTGTCATAAAAACAATTTTTGATCCAGAAATACCAGTAGATATATATGAACTAGGACTAATTTATGATGTCTTTGTAAATGAAGATTACGAGGTTAAAGTATTAATGACCCTAACCACTCCAAACTGCCCAGTCGCTGAAACGCTTCCTTTAGAAGTAGAAGAAAAAATAAAATCATTAGATGCTGTCAAAGACGCAGAAGTTGAAATCACTTTTGATCCCCCTTGGACGCAAGACTTGATGAGTGAAGAAGCTAAGCTAGAACTTGGAATGCTATAATCATGAAAACGCCTGAGATTATAAATCGTGTAGCTAATAGCGCTTTAATCACAATTGACTTAGAAGACTATTACCCTAACGGAACACGTGTAGTGTTTGACATTAAAGACTGGTTATACGAAAGCTTAGTTCTTCGCGAAAAAGAATTCAGAGCCTTTGTAGAGGCACATGAATGGAGTGCCTATCAAAATAAATATGTTGCCCTTTGCTGTACTTCAGATGCAATCATTCCAGGGTGGGCCTATATGCTTGTAAGACTCCGGCTCTCAGGAACTGCTAAACAGGTTGTTGTTGGCGACTTAGAAGCTTTAGAAACGAGTCTTTATCAAAAAATAATTAACGATTTGGATCTCAGCCACTGTACAAACAAACCTGTAATTATTAAAGGCTGTTCTAATAAGCCTGTTCCACAAAATGCTTATCTTTTTTTGATTGACAAATTGCAACCTACTGCAAAATCGATACTTTATGGAGAAGCATGTTCATCAGTACCTCTTTACAAGAAAAAATAAGACTTTATTTATTATTAATCCCCAAATCTATTAACACATGAAAAAAACAATTTTATTAATTGCATTAACAGTACAAATTCAAAGTATTTATTCACAAGAAAAAACACAAGATAGTATCCCTAGTTCTGCGTGGACAAAAGGAGGCACCTTCTCATTTTTACTAAATCAATCTTCTTTTGATAATTGGGTTGCAGGGGGAGTCAGTAATATTTCTGGTGCAATAGGTATCAACTATGATTTTAACTACTCCAAAGCAAGCTGGTCTTGGGACAATAAAATTATTGCTGCTTTTGGAATTACAAAAATTAAGGAACAGGACATACAAAAATCAGATGACCGCCTAGAATGGAATTCTGTTTTGGGGAAAAAGGCAAAAGGATACTGGAATTACTCGCTATTTCTAAATTTTAAAACACAATTTACTGACGACCTTAATAGTGAAACTAAAGGGCCTACACGTCTTTTGTCTCCCGGATATTTACAAGTTGGTCCCGGAATGCTTTGGAGAAAAAGCGATAACTTAAAAGTGAATATAGCTCCTGCAACTTCAAAATTAATTGTCGTGGATAAAGAGCTTACACTGCCAGACGCAGCTTACTTTGGGGTAGAAGAAGGGAAAAGCACGCGGTATGAGTTGGGAGCCTCTATAGGAGCCTATTATAAATTCACTTTGATGGAAAATATAACGATGGAAAACATCCTAAATCTATACTCAGACTACCTAGGAGATCCTCAAAATGTAGATCTTGATTATACGATTAATATTGTGATGGGTATTAATAAATACTTCTCAACAAACTTGGCATTTCAAGCTATTTATGATGACAACGCGTTTGAGGGTTTACAAACACGACAAGTAATTGGACTCGGAATAAATTATAGTTTTTAATCGTATTGACTCTATAAAAAAAGCAGCTATTCGCTGCTTTTTTTATTCAATAATATCCTCGTAGTCAGGGTACAAAAAGTGATTATAAGGAAATCTCTTTATGTGAATTTCACGAACTGTATCATAAACACGTTTTTTAAAGTCTTCTAAATTGTCTTTGTTTAGGGCTGAAATAAATAAAGAGTTTTTGCCAATTTTAGACATCCAAGTCGCTTTCCACTCATCCAAAGAGTAATGTGCCTCAGTACGGATCGCTATTAAGTCCGTATCATCAAATGGTTCAGCTTCATAAGCATCTATCTTATTAAAAACCATCAAGGTGGGTTTGTCTAACGCATTTATTTCCCCTAAAATTAAATTTACAGAAGCGATATGCTCCTCGAAACTTGGATGAGAAATATCCACGACATGCAAAAGTAAGTCGGATTCTCTGACCTCATCCAGTGTACTCTTAAATGAATCAACTAATTGTGTTGGAAGCTTTCTTATAAACCCAACCGTATCACTCATTAAAAAAGGAAGGTTTTTAACCACCACTTTACGTACAGTAGTATCTAAAGTTGCGAATAATTTATTTTCAGCAAATACGTCTGATTTACTAATTACATTCATTAAAGTAGATTTCCCAACATTAGTATACCCCACAAGAGCAACCCGTACCATAGCCCCTCTGTTACTTCGTTGGATTGACATTTGCTTGTCAATTTTTTTGATTTTTGCCTTGAGTAATGCGATTTTTTCTCTCACAATCCGACGGTCAGTTTCAATTTCTGTTTCACCAGGCCCACGCATACCAATACCCCCTTTTTGTCGCTCCAGGTGCGTCCACATTCCTTTTAGTCTTGGTAATAAATACTCACACTGCGCCAATTCAACTTGGGTCCTAGCATAACTTGTTTGTGCCCTTTGGGCAAAAATATCTAGAATGAGATTAGTTCTATCTAAAACTTTGCAATTTAATATTTTACTAATATTTCTTTCTTGTGCTGAAGATAATTCGTCATCAAAAATGGCAGTCCCTATGTTATTTTCTTCAATAAAGACGCGAAGCTCTTCCATTTTCCCTGTTCCAATGAACGTTTTAGGGTTAGGCATGTCCATCTTTTGAGTGAAGCGCTTCATCACTTCCCCTCCTGCAGTATAGGTTAGAAACTCAAGCTCCTCTAAATACTCTTTAGATTTGATTTCGTCTTGCGATTTGGTAATGACACCAATCAACACTGCTTTTTCTAAATTAATATCTTTTTTTTCTAACATAAATATGTTTGTTCAAAGGTAAATATTAAAAACTAGATTAAAAGAAGTTAAATTTTAAATATTATAATGCACACAGCTTTAATCTAACTGCGCTTTATCGATAAAATACGCATTTAAACTATTAATACAATGTTAACAACAGTTAACATTGTAAATTAATTATCTTCATTCTCTTTAAAAACAACCAATTTAATTTTATGAAAAATATTACTACTTTAATACTCCTGTTTTGCTTTACCCTATTTTCTTACAGCCAATGCGATCACACTTTTGTGATGAACGATTCATACGGAGATGGATGGAGCGGATCAACGGTTGATATATTAGTTGATGGCGTTGTAGTTGTTGCGGGAGCTACTGCTGCTAACGCTGGTGTAACTTCTGGCAGTACTGAAAATTTATTATTTGCTGCAACTGATGGTTCACAAATTTCAATTTCAAACTGGACTACGGGTACATGGACTGCTGAAGTTTCTTGGGCAATCCTAAACGGCGATGGTGGAGAACTCGCTTCAGGTATTCATGGTGAGGTCGCTGATGTTACAGCATCATGCCCAAGTTGTGCCGCTCCAAGCATGTTAACAGTTGATAGTACATCTGCAACAGGTGCTGTCATTTCATGGACAGCGGAAGCGGAAATTACCTCATGGGAGTATCAATTATTGATTTCAGGTGAAACTCCTGCAGAAACTGGCACCGCTAGTTCTGATAATCCTTTAACAATTACAGGCTGTTATTCTAATACGTCATATGACCTATATATAAGGACTGATTGTGGCGGAACTTATAGTTCTTGGGCTATGGCTAGCTTTACAACCAATCCAGCTTGTGGAGATACTTTATATGACTCCGGAGGATCTGATGGAGACTATGCAAGTAATGAATTGACAACTGTAACTGTATTTCCTGAAAATGATGGAGACCTAGTGACTTTTACTTTTCTTAGTTTTAATACTGAAGCAAACTATGACTACCTAACCGTTTATGACGGACCGGATACATTATCTACTATTGTAGGTGTTTTTGATGGGACAGAAATTCCAGACCCAATTTCATCTACACATGCAACAGGTGCCTTAACATTTGTGTTTGACAGTGATGGATCAGTTGTTAGATCAGGTTATGAAATATTAATCTCTTGTGCACCTGCTCCTAGTTGTTTTCCTCCAAATCAATTGAATGTTTCAAATATTTCTGGAACAACAGCAGATTTTAATTGGACGCCTGGTACAGGAAATGACTCTTGGGAGTATGTGATTTTACCGACAGGATCTCCTGCACCAACGGCTGCTGGTACTGTAACAACGGTAAACTCAACACAGTTTACTGATCTGGAGTTCTTAACAACATACGATGTATATGTACGTGCCGATTGTGGTGCTGATGATGGCTACTCTACATGGTCTGGACCTGTAACTTTTACAACAACACAACAAACAGACTATACCATTGAATGTGGAGTAGATGTTTTAAATATTAACTACTGTTACACAATTAATGATTCAACCTTTTGGGTTTTTAGTTCAACAGATGGATTTCCATTAAAAATAACTTTTAATGCCGGAACAATCGAAGGGTTCTGGGATGATCTTACTATCTATGACGGCAGTGACAATACAGGAACCGTTTTATTTAACAACAATGACTCTGATCTTGACGATTTTGCAGGACTTGTCATAGAATCGACATTAACATCGGTTTATATTGAAGTTGACTCTGATGGGTTTGGAAGTTGTGAATCTTCTGATACTTATATTCCTTGGGATTTTGTTGTAGCATGTAAGACATGTGTTACACAGTCTGCAACCTATGAAGTTGTAGGTGTTTGCGAACCAAACCAAGAGTTTTATGTAGATGTTGATCTTACTGACCTAGGATCAGCAGTTAATATAAGCATGACGGATGGTGCATCTACACAAACGACTCAATCAACTGGGATGTTCACGTTTGGACCTTACGAAGCAAACTCAAATGTTGTAATTACATTAACTAACTCTGACGATGAGAGCTGTTCAATTAATAGTGGAGAGTTAACATTCTTGTGCCCTCCTGCTCCAAACGATTGTTCTATAGTATACGCTGGAGAAGACACTACAGTCTGTGAAGGAACAAGCACTATTCTGAGCGCAGCTTACCACCCGTTAGGTCAAGACACTTCGTCTTATGATGTTACAACTCAACAAGCGTGTCCTACGCCTCCATTAACTGGAGGGATTCCAACAAGTCTAGAGATTGATGATCGCTGGTCAGATGTTATTGACTTAGGTTTTGAATTCTGTTTCTTTGGAGGAGTTTACAGTCAAGTATTAATAGGATCAAATGGTGTACTATCTTTTGAATTAGATAATGCAGATGGTTATAATGGTTGGGGTATAGGCGCAGAAGACACCTTGCCTAACGCATCAAATACTACTTTATCTGATGCTAATATCTTTGGAGTTGCTCATGATATAGACCCTAGTGTTTGTGGAGAGATTAACTATATGGTTTTAGGTTCTTCACCATCAAGACAATTTGTGGTGAACTTTTCTGAAATATGTCATTTCTCATGTAACGACTTACAAACAAACTCACAAATTATTCTTTACGAGTCTTCAAATACCATTGACATAAACATTTATGACAAACCAACTTGTGAAACTTGGAATTCAGGTTTAGCAGTAGTAGGTGTTCAAAATATTGAGGACACTATAGCTTTCACGCCGCCAGAAAGAAATACTAGTGTTTGGGAAGCAACAGATGAGTTCTGGAGATTTACTCCTTCTCTTGGAACGAATGATTATGTGTTTGAATGGTTTGATGGATCTATTTTGGTAGGAACTGAAGATACTGTTACAGTATCTCCAACAGAGACAACAACCTACACCGCTTCCATTACTTACAATTTATGTACTGGAGGGACTGCAACAGTAACTGATACAGTAGTTGTTGAAATAAATCCTAATCCAGAGCCAGTTGCAACCAGTGACACAGTGTATCAATGTCCTGGAGACGAAAGCATTCTAGAAGTCAATGTTGATTCTGATGTGATTGATACTATGACTTACTATTGGACTTATGATGGAGTTGATGTTCAATCAGGACCAGATAACACCTACTCAGTACCTGCTGGTCAATTTGGAAATTATTTAGTGACAGCATTAGATGAAAGGGGATGTTTCGGAGAAACAGTAATTTCTGTTAATGAAGCTACAGTTCCTGAACTTGAAGATGGCACTAGCTTTACAAAATGTATGAATGAGGATGTTGAGCTAGGGGTTAATGTTTTAAACTTAAGTCTTTTGGGTGATGATTTAGAGTATACATGGTATTTGAACGGCAATGAAGTTCAATCTGGATCTAGCGCGTATTACACACACACAGCTGGCCAAGAAAATGGATTGGTTACTGTAGTTGTAACAGATACGATATCATCATGTGAATCGGCAACAACTATTGATGTTGGGTATTACATGAACACTAACTGTGTAGATATGCCACAAGCGCTTTCTCCTAACGGGGACGGAATGAATGACTGTTTGGAATTAGATCACTTAGAAGATAAAGAAGACATTGTTAAAATTGAAATTTTCAATAGATACGGGGTCAAAATATTTGAGATGAATGACTATATGGACCAGTGGTGTGGTCAAGATGCAAGTGACGGAGATGGAAATTCTAATGAATTACTCCCAGTAGGAACTTACTTCTATGTGGTTCAGTTTGCATCTGGAAAAGAGCCAAACATCAGCTGGATATACCTTAATTACTAACCAAAATAACAACTAACTATAATGAAAAATTTAGTAATACTTTTATTAACAATACTGTTTTCAGCTCAAGTAAGCGGACAACAGGACCCTCAGTATACTCAGTATATGTACAACATGAACATTATTAATCCAGCTTACACAGGCTCTACCGAGGGTCTAGCTGTAGGTGCATTATACCGAAGTCAGTGGGTAGGACTTGATGGTGGGCCTGAGACTTTTACGTTTAATATTCACTCTCCTGTTGGAAAACAGGTTGGATTAGGTCTTTCTGTAATATCTGATCAAATTGGTCCTGTTAAGGAAACGAATGCTTATGTAGATTTCTCTTATACAGTACCTGTAGGAAATACGACCAAATTGGCGTTTGGAATCAAAGGTGGTTTTACATTCCATGATATTGGGATTGCTGAAAGTCAAATATCACTGATTGACATGGGAGATCCTTTTTTCGCTAATGCTATTAATGAGACAACTCCAAATATAGGAGCGGGGGCGTATTTTTATAAGCCTAACAAATATTATGTTTCAATATCGATGCCTAATATTTTAAACGGAGTTCATTTGGATGCAAATGGTAGAAATATCGGTTCTGAATCAGAGCACTTGTTTGCAGCAGCAGGATACGTTATTAATCTGTCAGAAAACTTCAAGCTTAAGCCACATGCGCTTTTGAAATATGCAATGGATGCACCCGTTAGTTATGATATAAATGCAAATGTATTTATGTATGATCTAGTGGAGGTTGGTGTTGGCTATCGTTTAGAAGATTCGTTTAGTGGGATGATTAATTTTCAAGTTAGTGATAACATGAGAATTGGTTATGCCTATGACGCCATACGTTCCGATTTGGACATTGTAACCAATTCGTCACATGAGATATTTATTAATTTTGATCTTAACTTCTCAACGAAAGTTTCACGATCTCCACGTTATTTCTAATCTAAGTTAAGTAATTATATTATGAGAAAAATTATATCAATTTTTATTATCACCTTACTAAGTAGTGCTATTCTGACTGCTCAAAGTAACGAAACAAAAAGAGCCGATAAACACTTCAATAAGTATGAATTTGTCGAAGCTGCTACTGATTATTTAAAGTTAGTGACCGACGGAAAAGCAGACACTTATGTGTATAGTCAACTTGCAGAAAGCTATTTTAACGTATTCAACACTGTTGAAGCTGAAAAATGGTATGCTAAAGCACTTGAAACTTCTTCAGAACCAGAAATGGTTTACAACTATTCACAAATGCTAAAAGCGAATGGTAAGTATGAAGAATCTAATACACAGCTTGACTTATTTGCGTCAATGCGTCCTGCAGATCATAGAGCCACGGCGTTTAGAGAAAACCCTAATTATTTACCAAAAATACTAGAAAAAGGAAAGAGATTTAACGTACAGAACTTAGCGATTAACTCTGAAGTTTCTGATTTTGGAGGAACGCTCAAAAATGGCAAGCTCTATATTACCTCTGCGAGAAACAGCAATCGTAAAACTTATGGATGGAATGAAGAGCCCTTTTTAGATATTTACACTGCCTATGTCAATGACGATGGTGAATTTCAAACACCTTCCATTATTGAACAGAATATAAATACAAAATATCATGAAGGAACTGTAAGTTTTTCTCCTGATGGAAATACAATGTATTTTTCTCGTGAGAGCTTCTACGAAAAGGTTTATGAGAGAGACTCTATAACTAAATATAAAATAAGTGTTTTAAACCTTTATAAAAGTATCAATCAAGAAGGCCAATGGTCAGAAGCAGAAGCATTGTCATTAAATGGCGATAGCTACTCTGTTAAAAACCCATCAGTTAGCGCAGATGGTAAAACTTTATACTTCGCTTCAGATAAAACTGGGGGTTATGGCAACTTTGATATATACAGCGCTCCGATTGACGAGAATGGTTCTGTTGGAGATGCTACAAACCTCGGGCAAAAATTAAATACCGAAGGACAAGAAATGTTCCCATTTATTAGTGCTAATAATACACTTTACTTTTCTTCAAATGGTCACCTAGGTCTTGGTGGATTAGATGTGTTTTTTGCTAAGATTGTAGATGGAAAAGTAGGACCAATAAGAAATATTGGAATCCCTGTCAACGGAAATGCAGACGACTTTGCATTTAGCATTAATGAAGAAACAGAAGAAGGTTTTGTGTCGTCAAATAGAGAAGGTGGAGTGGGAAGTGATGATATTTATTCCATTAAAAAAATACAGCCAATTTGTGATGTACTCGTGAGTGTAACAGTAAAAGATCACAAAACAGGTTTAATTTTAGTAGGTGCTGCAGTAAGTATTCAAGATGCTGATGGCAACATCTTTGGAACAAAAACTTCAAATACTGAAGGAGTTGTCGAATACATTATTGAATGTAATATCGACACTAAATTAGTGGGGTCTAAAATTGATTACGAGAGTGGATTTACCTTAGTGGCTGGGACTAGCGAAGAAGAAGTTTCTGCTGATCTTCTACTAACTCCAATTGATGAAATAATACTAGCCAACAAAGTAATCCTAAATCCTATTTACTTTGATTTTGACAAATCAAATATCAATGCTCAAGCAGCTTTTGAATTAGACAAACTAGTGCAGCTAATGAACAAATATAAATCAATTGTTCTTAGTGCAGAGTCACATACAGATTCACGTGGATCGGCTTCATATAACTTATCACTTTCGGAGAGACGTGCAATGACCACGGCTCAGTATGTAATATCTAAGGGAATTGACGCTTCAAGAATCACAGGGGAAGGTAAAGGCGAAACAATGCCTAGCGTTGACTGTGGAGGACGTTGTACTGAAGAAGAGCACCAATTAAATAGACGTTCTGAATTCTTGATATTAGCAGGAAATCCAAACGATGAGTAGTAAATAAACCACTTAATAAAAAAAGCCTCAGTAAATACTGAGGCTTTTTTTATTGTTATAATGCTTTTAACATCAATAGTGATAGTCCAACAATACCGATTGGGAGCACAATGAGTAAAAAAGATGAATATTCTAAACCTTTTTTACTAGAAAGTTTGGCATTTAGTACCCGCCGCTTGCGACCGCTGTAATTGACCCAGCTGTCTCTTATACACATCTGACGCTGCCGACGAAGAG
>OLHU01000199.1_pt1 | contig 10879 bp, 10 predicted proteins | sample 1609321 | NCBI WGS metagenome assembly OLHU01 (sample SAMN05416716, study PRJEB24817) | seawater metagenome | isolation source: Sea water | place: Canada:Atlantic | collected 2013-07 | reverse complement strand
GGCAGCGTCAGATGTGTATAAGAGACAGGGTTTAAAGTTTGGATCAATTAATTTACTAATTTCGTTCCACATCGACCTATCATCTGGTGTAAGAAAAGTTAAAGCAGAACCTTCTGTTCCTGCTCTAGCAGTTCTTCCAATTCTGTGAACATAATCTTCTGGCACTTGTGGAAGGTCATAATTTATTACGTGCTGAATTAATGGAATATCTAAACCTCTTGCAGCAACATCTGTTGCAATTAATATTCTCTTAAGGCCTTTTCTAAATGAAGTAATTACACGATCTCTTTTACTTTGACGAAGATCTCCGTGAATAGCATCAGCTGAATGACCTTCTTCTTTAAGACGCTTAACCATTTTATCAGCACCTCTTTTAGTTTTAACAAAAACTAATATTGATCCTTTTCTTGCTATAAATTGGTCTACTAGTTGATCATATTTATTTTCTTTAAAAACCTGAAGGGTTTCTTGTTTAATTTTTGCAATAGGAACTGAAGTTGACCCTGTTGAAATTCTTTGAGGTTTATTTAGATATCTTTCAGAAATTCTAACAATATTCTGAGGTAATGTTGCTGAAAATAATAAGGTTTGATGATCTTTTGGAACAAATTTTAAAATTAATTCTATTTGAGGGGTAAAACCCATATCCAGCATTCTATCAGTTTCATCTAATACTAAATATTTAGTAGCTGATAAATTTAAACTTTTTCTTTTTAAGTGATCGTTAATTCTTCCAGGGGTTCCAACAATTATTCTTGATCTATTACCTAGTTGTCTAAGTTGTTTTTGCATTGCCTCTCCACCAATAAGCAAAGCAGTTTTGATATTAATTTTATCGCTAATAATGCTCTTTATTGCAGCCATTACTTGAGTTGCAAGTTCTCTAGTTGGGCACATAACTAATGCAAATGCATTTTTATCTAATATTAATTTATTAACTAAAGGAACACTAAAAGCTAAAGTCTTTCCTGTTCCTGTTTGTGCTGTTCCTAAAATATCTTTTCCCTCTAAAGCAACAGGTATTGCCATAGCCTGAATTGGTGTTGGTTTCGTAAACTTCATTTTTTCCAATGAATTCTTTAGCGAATCTTCTATTTTTAGTAATTTAAAGTTTTCCATTTAGGTATTTAGATTTTTTAAAATTTAAGGAGATATGCTCTTAATCCTTTAATATGTCTAATTTATATAGCGATATCTATACGTTTTTTTAATAATCACAAGAAGCTAATTTTTTATTAAAATAGCTTTAATAAGGAAATAATGGGTTTTTTTAAGTTTTCAAATGACTCAATTGATGTATAAGAGCCTCAAATTATGAAAAACAATATTCGAAACATCACAATTATTGCACACGTCGACCATGGTAAAACTACCATGATTGATACCCTTATGAAACAGAGTGGTTCATTTAGAGAAAATGAAGTTGTTGATGAAAGGTTAATGGATTCTGGTGAGCTAGAAAAAGAAAGAGGAATTACTATTTTAGCTAAACCTGCTTCAATCAACTGGAAAGATTCAAGAATTAATATTATTGATACACCTGGTCACAGAGATTTTGCTGCAGAAGTTGAGCGTGTATTAAGTATGGCTGATGGAGCATTATTACTTATCGATTCTGCTGAAGGTGTAATGCCTCAAACAAAATTTGTTTTAGCAAAAGCTCTTAAGCAAGGATTAAGACCAATTGTTATAATTAACAAATTAGATAAAGCAGATCAAAGAGCTGACGAAGTTTTAGATGAAACATTTGATTTATTTGTAAGTTTAGATGCAAATGAAGAGCAATTAGACTTTCCAGTTTTATACGCTAGTGGAAGATCTGGATGGGCTAGCAAAGAAGTTGATGGACCAAGAGAAAATCTTCACCCACTATTAGATTTGATTATAGAGCATGTAAACCCTGCTGAGCTTGATAAAACGAAGCCTTTCGCAATGCTATCTACTTTATTGTATGCAGATAGTTTTTTAGGAAGAAGCTTGGTTGGAAAAATATCTCAAGGTACAGCAAAAGCTAATCAACCTATTAAGGCAATAAATCTTAAAGGTGAGAAAGTTGATGAAGGTAGATTAACTAAAATTTTTAGATACGAAGGAACAAAGAAAGTACCCATTGAAGTTGGTGAAGCAGGAGACATTGTTGTAATTGCAGGTTTAGAAAAAGCTAACGTAGCAGATACAATTTGTGATCTTGAAGTAAACGATCCACTTCCAGCAACTCCAATAGATCCTCCAACTATGTCTATTACTATAAGTGTAAATAGTTCACCTTTAGCTGGGACAGAAGGTAAAAAATTAACAAGTACTCAAATCAGAGATAGATTGGTTACTGAAGCACAAAACAATGTTGGAATTTCTTTTTCTCAAAATGCAAACGTAGATGCTTTTGTAATTAGTGGTCGTGGTGAGTTAATGCTTGAAATCTTACTGACACAAATGAGACGTGAAGGTTTTGAAATGACAGTAAGTCCTCCAAAAGTTTTATACCAAAAAGATGAGGGTGGAAACAGAATGGAGCCGATTGAAGAAATTACTGTTGATGTAGATGAAGAGTTCTCATCAAAAATTATTGATTCAATGAATAGAAGAAAAGGTAAATTACTTGATCTTAAAGATACAGGAAAAGATAAAAAAAGATTAATCTTTCATGCACCAACAAGAGGCTTGATGGGTTACACAAGTAGATTTTTAACTTTAACAAAAGGTACTGGTGTAATTAATAGAATCTTCCATGGTTATGGAAAATTTGAAGGTGAGATGGATGGTAGAAAAAATGGTGCTTTAATTTCAATGGCAAACGGAAAAGCTGTTGCATTTGCAATATTTAACTTACAGGCGAGAGGTGAAATGTTTGTAACTCATAATGATCCTGTTTATGAAGGAATGATTGTTGGATTAGCCCCAAAAGCTGGTGATATGATTATTAACGTTATGAAGGGTAAACAGTTAACTAACATGAGAACTCAAGGAACTGACGAAAACGTTGTGCTAACTCCAGTAAGACAAATGTCAATTGCAGAACAATTAAGTATGTTAAATACTGATGAAGCTTTAGAAATTACCCCTAAATCTCTTAGATTGAGAAAAGCAATTCTTAATCCTAATGATAGAAAAAAGAACGAAAAATCGTCAACACCTCTTTAATTAAAAAACTTTCCAACAATAAATAAACTAAGAGCAACAGCTGGTCCAATTCCAAAAGCAAATAATAAAGTTCCAACTCCTACTGTACCACCCAAATACCAACCGATAGACATCACTGTAATTTCAAGAAAAGCTCTAACAATAGCAATCGGTAAATTTGTTTTTTTTTGTAAACCAACCATTAGTCCATCTCTTGGTCCAGCTCCTAAATTAGCCACTAGATAAATACCACCACCAAGCCCTACTGTGAGTACCGCTATAATGGCCAAAAGTATTTGATAAATATAATTTTCAGGTGTTGGCACAAATTTTATGCAGACATCAATCATCAAACCAATAATTATTGCATTTAAGATTGTTCCAATTCCAGGTTTTTGTTTTAAAGGTAACCACAACAGTAAAACAGCAATGCTTACAAATATAGTTATTATTCCAGTAGAAAAATCAACATTCAATGCAATACCTTGTGCAAGAACAGACCAAGGTGAGGCTCCAGCAAAAGAGACAATTAATAATCCCTCACCTAAACCAAATAAAGTTAATCCAAGACACAAAAAAAAGAAAGTTGAAATTTTTGGTTTAAGATTTAATGGTTTTTCAGAACTCCAATAAACTTTAGGAATATTTTTGATTTTCAAGAACATTTTTAATAAATTACTTCTTTTAAAATTAAAGTCTATTATTGTTAACACTTTATGAAAAAATTTTTTATACTAATTTTTTTTTTAACATATTCACTTAGCTCTAATGCCCACATGGCGCATTATAATAAATTTAATAAAATTGAAATGGAGATTTTAAAAGATGGTGAAGTTATTGGCTATAATTACTATTTTTTTAAAAAGGATGGAGATAAGACAACAGTCACAAATCAAATTAAGTTTACAGTAAAGTTATTTGGGGCAACAATTTTTGAAATTGAAGGGTACGGAGAGGAAAAATATATTAAAGATAAATTGATTTCTTTTAATTCTAAAACACTTCAAAATGATAAAGAAAAATATGTAGATTTAGAATTTAATGAACAAACAGATAAATTTGATATTCAAGGTTCTTCCTATAGTGGTATGGCATCAACAAAAAACGTAATTGGAAACTGGTGGAGCCACAAAATTTTACAAACTGATAGTCAAATTAGCCCAGTATCAGGTAGTATCAAAGAACAGGTAGTAACGTTTATCGGTAAAGAAAAAATTGAACTTTATGGTAAAACTTATGAGGTAGATCATTTTAAATTAACCTCAAAAGACATGTCTTTACCAAAAGATAAAAGACTTAATTTTGATATATGGTTTAATAAAAAAAATTCTTTAATTTTAAAAGTTACTTATTCTAGATTAGGAAATTGGGAATATAAGGTTAAAAAGTTTGAATAAAATTATTTATTTATTTTATTAAAAAGATCTTGAGCACTTATCCATCCCGATTCTAATCTAGGTCCAACAAACCAATCCGCACAAACTCCAAGGTTTAAAGAAGAATTCCAATAACTTTTAATTCTTAAAGGTTTTGAGTTAGATGAATATTTCCAGCCATGATTTAATGAAAATAAGACTTTAGTTTTTTTTATACCTGTAAGCTTAAAAAACTTCTCAATCAAAGTTTTTGTGTTCAATTTATTATTGTCTCGATTTTTATTAATCTCTTTATTTGCCCATGAGTAAGTACTTTGTAGGGTCCAAAGATCATTTTTACTTTTAAAACGCATTTTACTATTTTCATTTCCAGCCCAGCCTAAAATTTTATCATTAAAAAAATAACTACTAACATTAAGTTTACTTTTTTTTGTAGTCATCATGACAGTTATATTTGCATCCATTTTAATTCTTTTATTTATAAATGAATGTTTAATATATTTTTTTGAAAGTTTTTTTAATTGAGGGAATGGACAGGTTAATATCAAAGATTTATAAAATTTTATTGATCCATCTGAAAAAAATATTTCCCACACTTTATTTTTATTAAAAATTTTAATAACCTCACTATTAAAATTGCAGTTGATATCTTTTAATAGATATTTGCTGATTGCGTTGTTACCCTTTTTTCCAATTATCTTAATATGTTTTTTGTCTTCTTTCTTATCAGTATTTAAAAATAAATGTTTTCCTGGCCATTTTTTAACAATTTTTTTTGAAATTAAACTTTTTATAAATTTTTTAAATTCATCACTTTTTGGTGAAATATATTGAACACCATGATCAAAGCTTTCATTCTTGTTAAGCTTTTTATTAGATGATCTTCCTCCAATTCCTCTGGCCTTGTCATAAACATCTAGTGAAAATTTTTTACTAAGTGCTTTAGCAATTGTTGAGCCTGAAATACCAGACCCAATTATACAGAAATCCTTCATTTCCCAGCAACAACCATACCTTCTATCAACATTGTTGGTGCATTCGTTGAGTATTTAAACTCAAGATCGTCTGCCAGTGTTATGTTCTTAAATATATCTTTAAAATTTCCAGCTATTGTAATTTCACTAACGGGATATTTAAATATTCCATCCTCAACCATAAACCCATTAGCACCAACTGAATAATCTCCTGTAACTAGATTACTTCCATGTCCAATTGTTTCTGTAATATAAAGAGTTCTTGAGTTTAGTTTTAAAAGATTTTTATATGAGATAGAACCTTTTTCAAAATATAAATTACTTGTTCCACCACTTCTACCATTTGACTTAAGATTTAATTTTTTCCCGTTATAAGTATCTACTAAATAATGCTTTAAAACACCTTGATCTACTAATTTTAATTCATCAGTTTTCACTCCTTCAGAATCAAAATATCTTGATCCTAATCCTTTGACTATATTGGGTTTATCAAAAATATTTATTGAAGACGTAAAAATTTCTTCATTAATTTTATCTTTTAAAAAGGATGTACCTCTTGCAATAGATGAAGCAGATATTGCACTTGCAAAAGCACTCAATATTCCTTTCGAAATTCTTCTATCAAAAACAATACTAATTTTTTCACTTTCTATTTTTCTTGGATTTAATTTTTGTAATGTTTTCTTTGCAGCTATTGTTCCAATTTGGCTTGGCTTCAACATATCATTAAGATGACAAGTGCTGGTAAATTCATAATCTCTCTCCATTTTATTATTAGAATCTTTTGCTACAGCAACACATGATGCTGAAAAGGAAGAAGACTTATAACCGTTTAAAAAGCCATCACTGCTTGCTAATATAAAATTTGATTTTGACTCGGAGAAACCAGTTTCCGTATTAATGATTTCTTTTTTTTTAAATACAGCCTCTTCTACTTCTTTTAAATATTCAATTTTTTCATCATTCTCTATATGGTCATCATCATATAAATTTAGATCATTAATTTTATTAGCCAGTAAGTCTTTATCTGGCAATGAATTATATTCATCTTCTGGAGTAATTTTTGTTGTCTCAATACATCTTTCTACCAATGTCTTGATATTTTCTTCTGTAAGATTTGAAGAAGAAATACTTGATTTTTTTTTACCAATATAGGTTGTAAGACTAACACCTAAGCTATCTGATCTATCAGATTCATCTAATTTTTTATTTCTAAAATTTACCGTTTCTGAAATGGAGTGCATCACAGCAGCAGTTGAATCTGTTGCTCCAAGTTTTTTTGCTAAATCTATGCAAAAAGAAGCTGTCTTTTTTAAATAATCTTGATCTTTAACCATATGATTTATAATTGAGTTCCACCAACAGTCATTTTATCAATTAAGATCGATGGTTGCGCCACACCTACTGGAACACCTTGCCCAGCTTTTCCACAAGTTCCAATACCTGGATCAAGCATCATGTTATTTCCAACTAATGAAACCTCTTTTAAAATTGAAGGACCATCACCAATTAACGTTGCCCCCTTAATAGGTGATCCAATTTTACCGTTAATAATTTCATAAGCTTCTGTACAGTTAAATACAAATTTTCCTGAAGTAATATCCACTTGCCCACCACCAAAACTTACTGCAAATATTCCTTTATCAACCGATTTAATCATCTCTTCTTGAGAATATTTTCCATTTAACATCATGGTATTTCTCATTCTTGGGAGAACAACATGTTTGTAACTTTCTCGTCTTCCACTACCTGTGGATCTTGTATTCATTAATCTAGCATTTAGTCGATCTTGCATAAAATTTTTTAATATACCATTTTCTATTAAAACAGTTTTTTCAGTTGGTGTCCCCTCATCATCTATTGTTAAACTTCCTCTTCTATTATGAAGAGTTCCATCATCAACAATAGTAACACCCTCACTAGCAACTCTTTGACCCATTAAATTATGAAAAGCAGATGTTTTTTTTCTATTAAAGTCACCTTCAAGGCCATGTCCTATAGCTTCATGAATAAGTATTGCTGGCCAACCTGATCCTAAAACAACTTTCATTTCTCCTGCTGGCGCAGGTTTACTTTCAAGGTTTACTGAAGCAATTCTAAATGCTTCATCACATACTTTTTTCCAATTATCATCTTTAAGGTATTCATCATAAGATTGTCTTCCACCAATTCCATAAACTCCTGTTTCTTTTTTTCCATCTTTCTCAAGCATGACTGAAACATTAAAACGAATTAAAGGTCTAACATCTGTTAAAACTTCACCTCCAGATCTTATAATTTCTATAGATTTATGTTCACCTGCAAAACTTGCAGTGACTTGTTGCACCATTCCACCTTTGGCTCTCGTATAGTTGTTAACTTCTTTTAAAAGATCCAATTTAGATTGTAGTGATTTTTCTTCTATTGGATTAACATCTTTATAAAATTTTTCATTAGATTGTGGAATTTCATGATTGTAGATACCTTTTTGAGATTTTAATGTTGAGCTTAGATTATTGGCGGATTGTTTTAATGATTTTTTTGAAATTTCATTTGAATGAGAATAAGCTACTACTTCGCCAGTTACGGCTCTTAAGCCATATCCTAGATCAGAACTATAACTGGAACTCTTTATTTTATCATCATCAAGTATAATAGATTCGCTTTTAGAATTTTCTAAGTAAAGTTCACCATCATCACAATTATTTAATGTTTCTGAAATAATACTTTCCGCATCTTTTCTTGATAAATCTGTTTTAGTAAAAAAATCACTCATAGGTAACAAATAATAGTTATAATTATTTTTTCAATTGTCGTATTTCGCACATATACAATCTATCGGATTCTATATAATTTTAGGAATAAATTAAAAAAAAGGACAATATAATGAAAAAATTTGATGAATTAATGAACGTTTCTAACGAGATACAGAATATTTCGGTTGATGAAGCTAAAGAAAAACTAAATGACCCAAATGTGCAATTTGTAGACGTAAGAGATAAAGATAGTTTTGAGTCAGAAACTATTGGTAATGCTGTAAATTTAGAAAGAGGCTTATTAGAGTTTTATCTTGCTGATGGAAGTCCTTTAGAAAATGAAATGTTTAAGAAAAATCCTGATAAAGAATATATAGTTTTTTGTGGTCTTGGAGGTCAAAGCACACTTGCAACAAAAACTATGAAAGAAATGGGAATAAAAAATGTTAAAAATATGACTGGTGGAATGACAGCTTGGAAAGATAAGAAATAGATTGTGAAAGTTTATTTTAATAATTCATGTAAAATTTGCCAAGCAGAAATAGATTTGTATAAAAAACAAAATATTAAAGACATAGAGTGGGTAGATATCACAAATAATAAATCTGCTGAAATAGAAACTCAAAAGAATGCAGAGAACCTTCTACGTAGACTTCATGTTAAAGATGGTGAGAATGTAATCGAAGGAGCAGAAGCTTTTTTATTAGTATGGAAGAAAATTCCTAAGTATAAGTTTCTTTATAGTTTTTTTAAAACTCCTATAATTTTTACTTTATTTTCATTTTTTTATGAGATTATTGCTTTCTTTTTATTTTTAAAAAATAAAAAACAACTTTTAAAATAAGTTTTTAATGTTGAGAAGAGGTGCTGAATAAAATATATTTTAGTTATGAAATTTTTTATACTATTTTTATTTATATGTAGTTTTATTTCATCTGTTCAGTCCTCTCAAAAAAATGATTTAAATAATCTTTTTAATCAACTTCAAAATATTAATAATTCAAAAAGTGCTGCTTTATTGGAACAAGAAATTTGGTCTATTTGGAATAAACATCCCAATGATCTTAGGTTAACTGAAAAGTTAGAGTTTGGAACTGAGCTGATGCAATATGGGGATTATAATTATGCACTAAAAGTTTTCAGTAACGTACTAGAGAATGACCCTAAATGGTCTGAAGCTTGGAATAAAAGAGCAACTGTATATTTTTTAATGAGCCAGTTTACAAATTCATTAAATGATATTGATAAAGTTTTAGATATAGAGCCTAGACACTTTGGGGCTTTATCAGGACAAGCAAGAATTTTCATAAAACTTCAAGAATATGAAAAAGCAATTAAGAGTATTGAAAACTCATTAAAATTCTACCCATCATTTAAAAGTCGTGAATTGATACCTGAAATTGAAAGATTAATTAGAGAAGATAGTATTTAATTTAATCTTTTTTAGCTCTTTTTCTTGAAATTAACTGCGTTAAAGAGTCAACCATTAGATCAGAGGCTTTAAATATTTCGTTTGATTTAAATTCATGAGAAGAATTTTTCTCAGGATCTGATTTATCTTCAATAACTATTCCTTCGTCAGGAGAATTATTTTTTATATAAATTAATAGCAACCACTCTTCATCGGGTGCCTCATCCCATTTGATAAAGATTTCACCAGTTTCAAATCTTTGGTCAATACATCTAAAAATAGACATGTGTCTAGTGATGTGTCGCTTGTTAAGTTGAAAAACTAAACTGCTGGCACTTCTATAAAAGCTTTCAAGAGAAAGTTCAATTTTCTGCCTCGCAATTTTATAGTCTTTCTCTTTTTGGAGTAAAGTTTCTCTATCCTCATCACCTTGAATTTTTACTCCTAGAGCTTCTACTCTCTCTCTAATTTTTTGATCTCTTATAATTCTATATTTATCTTTTAGTTTTTCTATTCTTGCTTGAAGACCAGAATAATCATCTCTTTTTTCTTTTAATGAGATCTTTTCAAGCTTTTCTAATTCTTTAATTTCTCTTATTCTAAATTTTTCTATTTGTTTTTCTAATTGTAATTGTTTTAGAAATTGTTTTTGTCTTTCAGCATGTTCAATCCTAAGTAATGCTTGCTCCTTACGTAAAAATAACTTTATGTCTCTTGCTCTTTCTTTTTCAAGTTTAATTTCTTCTTTTAATGCTTTTTCTTTGAGTTTAGTTTGCTCCTCTTCTTCTTTTACTTTTTGTTTTTGAATTTGTAATTTTTCTTTTTCTTTTTTTTCAATTTCCTCAAGTTGTCTTCTTCTTTTTTCTTCAGCTTTTAAGGTTTTATATTCAGATATTCTATTGGCGATACCATCAAAAAAAGCTTGAATATATTTTTCCAAACTAAAATTAATTTTAAAGTTAAATTCTGGTTTTAAAGAATTCTGAAGTGTAACTACTCTTGATATTAAGGTTGCTTTTTTTTTAGTGTTAACTTTTTGTTTTTTCTTATTTTTTTTTATATTTTTGCTTATCTTTTTTTTATTATTAATATTTTTTTTTATTTTTAAATTTTTTTTCTGCTTTTTATTTGTAATTTTTTTAACCTTCTTTTTTGCTAAAGGTTTTTTTTTAATATAATTTTTTTTTATTTTTTTCATACTTTAAGGAAATTAGCTGTCTCTTATACACATCTCCGAGCCCACGAGACGGACTCCTATCTCGT
>OLHU01000192.1_pt1 | contig 11137 bp, 10 predicted proteins | sample 1609321 | NCBI WGS metagenome assembly OLHU01 (sample SAMN05416716, study PRJEB24817) | seawater metagenome | isolation source: Sea water | place: Canada:Atlantic | collected 2013-07 | reverse complement strand
TCTTCTTACTTTAATTCAGGGAGTTCTAAACCTCTAAAGGGCGGTTTACCCATTCTTCAATAGTCTTGAAAACAGCGCAAAGGCTTTCAGATTTTTTTGTGAGAGTATATTCAACTTTTGGCGGGATTTGTTGGTATTGCTTTCGCTTTATAAGATGATCCTTTTCTAAACTCTTTAATTGATCTGTTAAAACTTTTCTTGAAATATTTGGTATGGCTGCCGCTATTTGACCAAACCTAATCACTTCTCTTGTTCTAATAATATTGATAATTACAAGCTTCCATTTCCCACCTAACATTTCTGTAAAAGAAGTGACTGAGCATATGTCTTTAGTTACTTTCATAATACTGTTTTAGTTACCATTAAGTGTCCAGAATTTTATAGTTACATAAAGGTAACTTGTTACTTTATATTACCAAAAGTATTACTATTGCATGAACAAAAAAAATAATAGCAATGAAAAAAAAATTATTATCAATCTTACTAATCGTAGTTACAAATACTGCCTTTTCTCAAATTCAATTTGATTTAAAAAAGAGTGATCTCAAATGGACTGGTAGTAAAATAACAGGTCAATCACATTCTGGATCTTTAGAAGTTAGCTCTGCGACCTTATCAATAGACGACACCATGAGACCTTATGGAGTCTTTACTGTGGATATGACGTCATTAACTAATGACGATTTAACTGGAGAATGGAAACAAAAGCTTGAAGGGCACTTAAGGTCTGATGACTTTTTCTCAGTGGATAAACACCCAAAAGCAACCTTAATTATCAAAAAGATGAATTCTCATAGTGACAACTCTTATGAACTAACGGGCGATTTAACAATCAAAAACATTACCCATCCCGTTGATTTTAGTCTGATCATTTACAATGATATAGTTGAAAGTGAATTAACTTTTGATAGATCAAAGTATGATATTCAATTTGCTTCAGGAAGCTTTTTTGAAAACTTGGGAGATAATCTAATTTTAGATAAAATTAATCTTAAAATAACACTACAAAGACTATGATTTACAAAAAAATAGAGCGCCCAATGTGCGGTTGCGGAAATACACAAGACCCTAACGGTTACTGTGATGGATCTCATTCAAACAAGTAAAATAACGCCCTCTGTAGAGGGCTTTGACTGCTAGGCATATCTTCTTTTAATTCAGCTATTTCTAAACCACGTAAATAGGTTAAACGATTTAATCAAGTCTTTATTAAAACTAATACATTAGATTAGCATCATAATAAAAAACCCTAAAATACTATGAAGAATCTTTTTATAATTGCTGTTGTGTCTATGATGTTTACTTCTTGTAGTAATGATTCAGAAGATAATCCATTACCAGCTTACACAGTTGAAGGTAAATGGTTATGGTCTCCAGACCCTGAAGACAGAACATCTGCAAATACAATGTTTGAATTCTTAGATGGTAATGTGTATACATCTTATGCAAGTACTGGTGCAGATTTTAATGCATTAGATGCTACTGATAGAATTCCAGGTATTGATACGTACACATTTGATGGAAACACTTTAATATGGGATGAAATCTCGCGGGCAGTTTCATTTGAATGTGATGGTGGTATAATGCTAAATGAAAATAGTTACAAACTTTGGAGATTAAGCTCAGACTGTAACTAAACCATAGGCATATCCTCTTCTTTTCAATTCAGCTATTTCCAAACCTCTTAAGTAGGTTAAACTTACATTAATAGATGAGTGTTTTTATTATATTTGTACCATTAATTTAGAAAAATATGTTATTATGAAGTCCTCATTTCTTGCGATGCTTATTTTTATGACCATATCATTAAGTGTCTATGGGCAAAATAAAGATGATTTCAGTAAAGGTTTGACTTACGGCGTAAAGGCGGCAGCACTTTTTAATTCTTCAGGAGATATTTCAAATGTGTTGAGTGAAGTTAGTTCGGGAGATAGCGCCAAAGAGAATGCGAGCGGTTTCACCATTGGACTTTATGCGAAAATGAAGATTTTCATGTTTTACTTTCGTCCTGAACTTCAATACACCAACTATAACACGAACTATGACAATATAAGTGTTGGGAAGAAACGGCTGGAACTTCCTGTTTCAGTAGGGCTTCCATTAACCTCATATCTGAGTGCCTTTGCAGGCCCAAGTTTTCGTTTGAATATAGACCAAGAAATCAGTGAATTTAATATAGAAGCTGCTAAAAAAAAGAGCTCCGTTGGAATTCATTTGGGAATTCGCTTAAATTTTAAAAAGCTGAACATTGATATTCGATATGATCGTGGTATTACCAAAGAAGAAACTATTATACTCTCTAATAATGATATAAATATTGGAGTAATAGATCAGAGACCTAATTTGTTAAGTATAGGATTGTCTTACGCAATTTCTAAGCGTAGTAAATAATCCTAAACATAGGTAGCTTCTCATTCTTTTAGCTATTTCTAAACCAAGCAAATAAGTTAAGCCCATATAATCCCCAACATTGCTAAAATAAAATAAACAGCTATTGTCTTTGCGCCGTCATAATTTTTTGAAACACGCTGGCCGAATAAAAGAACTAACAATGCTAAAGACCCAATAATCAGACCAAGTTTTCCAATAAAATAAGAGGGGTTAAAAATAGCATCAAAAATTCCGATTAGACACATTGTTCCAGAAGTTAGTTCCAGAATAGTAACCGAGATTAATGCAAAGGTAATTAGTGGCCGCGAAAAAAAACCTCCCAGTAAATCATTCAAAAAACTTAAATTTCCTTTATAATCAAAGACCTTGTCAACCCCACTTTGAATGAATACAATTGAAAAAAAAGCTAAAACTAAAATAAATGTAATTTTTTCTGGAACCATAATGGTAAAGTTAAACTTTTCACGACATAATAATATTGATTTCAATAAAAACTCTAATTATAGTTTTGTCTTCTTATTACAATTAAGCTGTTTCTATACTTCGCAGTTAGGTTAGTTTTTAATTTATTACCTTGAACAAAAAAAAATGGAATGTAGCTGTAAATGTAAAGAATGTCTACTAGGTAATTGTAAAAATTGTTCTTGTGACAACTGTTCTAGTGAAAACTGTAAGATATGATTTTATGAAAAACTATTCTGACTTTGTGTATGAAACATTGATCAAGTTGTATAAGTGTGAACTTAAGACTTGGAGGAAAATATTTAGATACAAATTCTAAATAACATGCGTCTCTTCTTCATTTAATTTAGCTATTTACAGTTCTTATTCCTTGTATATCCAAAATGTGCAATTCTCCAAGACATGTTTTCTTTTACTAAATAAAAAAGGTCAACCCCACAATGAGAAAAGGCCCCATTTAAGTAAAAGTCATAAGGCGCCCATACAGTGGCAATATTCCCATCTGTTATTATTTTGGCATCCCAGTAACGTTCTCTAAATTGCTCTTTGTTATTTGGATTCATCCGCATTGCTATTGATTGATCATTGTCAATTACAGAAGTTATTACTGAATTATCATTTTCGATGTTAGTTACAATTCTATTAATTCCTTTATACAGTATTTCATTAAATATTTCTTTATCCTTTGTGTTTACGGCAAGCATAAACCTATCAACAATTTTTAGAATTTCCTTTTCGTCATTTCCAGAAGCAAACTCTCCAAATGGTTCCTTAAAATAGTTTTCTGGAGAATTTATGGACAAGGATTGTGAAAGAAGTAAACTGCTTTTTATTAACAATACGACGAGGATAAGTCTTTTCATTAGCTAGATTTTTTTAGCAATTAGGAGTTGAATCCTACAGCATATTCACTTTTTTTGACTAAAGATAGTGTCAATTTTTGTGTTAAAACTTTATAATGCGCTTTATGGCTGTTGTGTTCATGGTGCTTATTTTTAGTAAGTAAACTCCTTCGTTAAATGAACTCACATCAATTTCATTGATATTGGAAGCAATCAACACACGCTGTCCAATCAATGAGTAAAGTTCAATGTCATAGGCAGCTGAATTTCCTGTAATATAAAGTATGTTTTTAACAGGGTTTGGATATACTTTTATCAAGTTTAAATTGATTTCTTGAATAGAAAGTTCGCCGCTATTGACTGCGTTTGGACTTCCATTTTCATTTATACAATTCCAGCTTTCAGGCAACGAGTTGTCTAAGTCTGGGGTGATTAACTCCAAGGTGTTTCCTGTTCCATCTGCACATGTTGGCCAGTCAGAAATTTGTGTGTCACAACGAGCAAAAACATTCAATCCAACAAGAGTATCTCCGTATTCTCCTGATGCAAGCAGATCCCCATTTCCATCAATAATTTCCCATGAAACTTCTGAAGACCAATCCCCATCAGTCCAGACAAATTCAATTATATCCCCCTGAGTTGCGTCAAATGTTAAACTTGCAGAAAATCCATCTGTAAAAGTAGCCTCTGAAATAATAACTTGACCTGCGACAATTACATCAACAGCATTTCCTTGCCATCCATCTCCATATGAGTCAAACATATTTAACGTATGTGTACACGATGGAAAAGGATTTTCAACATTATAATCCACTTGATCGATGAGTTTATCTGTAGAATCGAATAATCTAACGGCATCTGACCCGCCCAAACCAAAGCCTAATTCCCCTAAATAAGGAATGTTAGGGAAGACACTTATAAAATCTGATGCATCTTTAACAAATACTAAATAACCATTTCCTTCAATTTGAGTCCCCTCAGGGATTACAAAAATATGTGTGTCATCATCATCTTTAATTTGCCAATTTGAAATATCAATAGATGTTGATTTTGGATTGTATAACTCAATCCAATCATCGGCATTAAATGTCGAACTTGACCTGTAGTTAATCTCATTGATGATCAAGCCTTCAACTTGAACAAGTGCCCCTACCTCGTAAAGACAAATCTCAGAGGCATCTTTCACTATAATATTATAGTTCCCTACAGGAAGGTTGTTAAAGTTGTTAGAGTTCAAAAAGTTTTGTCCGCCATCAATACTATACTGATAAGGGCTCAGTCCAGATGTTGGGTTAATTACAATTGAGCCATCTGTTGAAATAACAGATGAAGCAGGTGTTACATCAATATCAACTGTGGTAAATTCACATGAGTCAATTAAAACAGATTCCTCATAGGAGCAATATCCTCCAGCGCCTTCAATAATTACAGTATAGATCCCTGGAGATAAATCATTAAATGAGTTAGAGTCAGTAAATGTTTGACCGCCGTCAATACTATACTGAAATGGACTCAGTCCAGATGTTGTATTAATTGTAATTGTCCCATTGTTTTCAAGTGTTGAGCTTGCGTGTAATACGCTTATGTCAGCTGTAATTTCACAACCAGACTCATCAAGACAAAATACTTCTTGTGTAAAATTATCAAATTCTCCATCGTTTATAAGAATAGTATTCCCTAATGAATCGACAACCTGAAAATTCCCTTCTCCGAAGCCACAACAGATTCCATCTCCATAAGAATCGTAAACATACAAAGTAAAGCATGACGTGTAATTAACACAAATTTCTTCACTATAGACCTCAGTGTCATCGTCTAGTGAGCCTGTCGCTATAATTTCATTTGCTTCGTTTAAAAGTTTCCAAGATGTCTCTTCAGGATAATTATCTGCATTAATAGTCAGCGTGATGATGTCATAGTCTGAGTCTAAACTTGTAGTAAACGAATTAGAATTGTTCTCAAAATTATCATCTTCTTGACCATTTACCTCAACTAAGTTTAAAATAATCGTATTGTTTTCTTGTAGGTTTTCACTTATTGAAAGTGCCACAAACTCTTGATTTTGAGTAGGTATATCGACTGAAGTAGTAATTATCTCAACTACCTGATCGTTAACTACAACTTCAATGGATACTTCATTTATAGTTGTCTCACCATAATTAGTAACAATAGCCGTAACTTCAACAATATCATCACAAACCACTTCCAATTCTTCAACTGAAATCGTTCCATCTAATTCCTGAATCTTACTTAAAACAACATTTAAAGTATCATTGTTTTCGTATTCATCATAAGGATGGTTAACTTTTACTGTAATATTATAATCTCCATCAACTGAAAAATTTTGAGGCGTTGGAAATTGCAAATTAACTTCCCCAAATGGTTGTATTGTCTGAGGAGTAGTGAACGATTCAATATATTGATCGTCAATGAAAAGTTCGATTTCAATAATGCTCATGTCGTTTAATCCTTGATTCGCAATCGTAGCTGTTACAATTTCATTATCTCCTAGGCTTGAAGAAGACTGAGGGGCTACTATTGCGGTCACTCCCAAATCGTTGTCGGCATTAACATTTGCCCAAAATGATACCCAAGGCCTTGCTTGTTTAATTATCAATTGATCTTCAGCTGTAACTTTATATTCGATGTCTACTCCAAATCCCTCAGCGCCTACTACATCATATAGTATTGCAAATTCGTCATGAATGGTTGTTAGGAATTCTCTCATTTGATCAAGATACGCCTGATCCATTACCAGCTCACCTGGATTCACTAAGTTGGATAATCTTAAAACAAGATAGCCACCACCCTGTAAGGGATCTTCATATAATAAAATCTCTTCAGGGACAGAGTTAGGGTCCGGGTTAGTGATTAATGACTCCCCTACTTGAGTATTTAAATAAAATGTGTCCTCTGTATCGTAAATAGGGTCAATACTAATTCCAACTCCATTTGATTGTTCTTCTTGAAAATTCGGGTGACACAATAACCCCATTGCTGCCATAAAATGATCTACACGATAAAAATCTCTTTCTTCATAAGCTCTAAAATTCCACATGCTGGCATAAACCTGCTTAATGGATTTTGAGATGTGGCCTTCGTCTAAGTATTGAGTTTTAGATGTGTATAGGCCCGCTCCACTAAAGCCGGGTAAGTCTTCATTGTTCGTGCTTGATCGGCATCTAACGGCAGTCCCTTCTGGAAAATCATCATGCATAGCTTGAAGATCATCCAGCATCCATTGCGGCATTGGAGCGTCTTTGATGTCCCTTCTAAAATCTTTAAGACGTTCAATTCTAAAATTTATGTCGTTCTGGAACGTAGGGTTATCAATCATGACTTGCGCCTCTTGATAAAAATCATTGAACTGCATGAATTCATCATAGTAATAAAATGGAATCCCAAAACCATCGGGGATTGTTCCACTTGGAAGACCAAATGTCCTCATGGTAGCTACATTAGAACACTTTGCGCCAAACGATGTAGACATGTCAAAATTAATTGCATCCAGTGGCATAATTTCTGTGACGCTTAAATCTCGTACAGGGATTTGTGGTTCCGTTGGCCTAAGGTCTTCGTACCAATCATTGACCTCAGTTAGAGTAGCCTCTCTAATTTCAAACTGCTCATTTTCTACTTTATAATAAACATATCCCCCAAGCAAATTTGCTATTGCATCATTATCTAAAGGGTTTGCAATATATGCATTTGGCACATTGTCTTGAATAGCTCTTAAGTTAACATGAGATAAAGGAGTTTGTATAACAGATGTTATTATCCCTCCCACTCTTGGAAGTGAGTTCGGTAATGCGTCATATAAAACAATATCTCTACTTCCCGGAGTTTCGTTGAGGTCTTGCATGTGCTTAAAAAAACCATAGCCTTCTGCTTCATGAAAAGGTATATAATTAATTTCTGCAAAAACGTCAGACTCTAAAACCACATCAATTCTAGAACCTTCAAATTCTGCAGCATAATTATCGGTATGATCATTTTCATCGTTTTGTCCAATAAAGTGGTTCATGTTGTTCTGCAGAAAAGGCATACTGGCAACCAGAAGTTCATATGCTTTTTGAGTAGCTTCAAAATTATAAGCATCCCCAAAAGAGAAGTTGAAAGAATAAGTTCCTATCACTCCGCTTGGGAGTATAACACTAGGGTTGAAAACAATCTCTCCAGAGCTATCGTCTCCAGTAACAGAAGCGTCAATTCCATTCCAAAAACTTGCGTGTATAGTATATGTGTTACTATTAATAAAATAGACCTTTGGTTCCGGTGTGTCCCTGTCAAGAATTCCAAACTTAACATACAGTTGATCATCAAGGAATGGAGCCCATCCAACATTATTAACCGTAGCCAATGTCATAAAGGTTTCAGCGTCCGGAATTGATGTAGAACCATCAATAAGGTCAATGGCGGGGGCAAAATTGAAAGGTGAATCAGTAGGCATGTTATTAAATTCTGTAACGTCATCTATCCCATCTCCATCGTAATCATCAGGGGAGGCTGAATCATGTTCTGTTATAGTGTATTGTTCTTGGGGATATGCTGCTGCTGGTTCAGAAATGACCATCGTTCCATTGATCCCTATTGTCATTGAAGTCGCCCAGTTAAACGTAGAATTATGCTGTGCATGTAGGATATAGTATTTACCTTCTTCTGCCTGAATTGACAGTTGGACCTGTCCAAGACCATTGATGGAGTAATTATCAATTGTTACTTGAGAATAACAAGAATTAAAAAAAAGAATTAAAAAAAGCAGTGATAAAGATATTTTTTTAATCATTTTAAAAGAATTATTTGTGTTTAAATATACAATTGTTTGCGCTGAATTAGATACCATTTTAATTTATTTGGTCTTAGACTCTAAGCTGTGAAAAAATAAATATGTTTTAAAAAAAGCTTATTCAGTGCACACAAAAGTAGAATGTAATAAATTAATCTGGCTTGTGTTTTTAGAAATCACTACTTGATAAATTCGATCATAAATATCTAAATCAAATGCCCCCAACTCCTCATCAGCCAAAAGTCCTGCTAAGACTGCTGTTGTGTTGCTGTGCCCAACAACGAGTACATCCTGTTTACTCTTTATTAGTGATTTTGAGAACCCCTTGAGGTCTTGGGAATTATATTTTTTAATAATCAATCCCTTAGAAAGGGCTGTTGGAAGAGCGGTTTTTCTAGTTCGATTATAATCAGTGCTGTATATAACATCAAGATTTACGTCTCTAAAAAAAAGACTTAAACTCTCTGATCTTTGTTCGCCACATTGAGAAAGTGGAGGGTCTGACTGGTCATTCGATAGTAAGTCTTTTTCTGAATGTCTAACTAAGTATATTGTAAATATTTCATCGTCTATCTGGGCAGAAACATCAGACTGAAGCCCTAGAGTTAGTGAAATTAATATGAGAGATATTTTTATCATCATGCAGTATTTTTTTGCTACTATTTTTAGTGTTTCATAAAGTTAATAAATCCGGCGAACTATGAACTAGTTCTTTTAAAAACTAAATAACATTTAACTGTTTCCCAACTTTAATAAATGCACTAATTGCTTTGTCTAAATGCTCCTTAGTATGAGCCGAAGATAATTGTACCCTAATTCGTGCTTTCTCTTTTGGAACTACTGGAAAGAAAAACCCTATAACATAAATCCCTTCCTCCAGAAGGGCGTTGGCCATATCTTGAGAAAGCTTAGCATCATACAGCATTACGGGTACTATAGCGGCATCTGCACCAACAAGATCAAAGCCTGCTTTTTCCATTTCAGTTCTAAAGTAATTTGTATTTACTTCCAATTGGTCTCTTAGCGAAGTGTCTTTTGAAATCATCTCAAAAACCTTAAGTGAAGCCCCAACAATAGTAGGTGCTAAAGAGTTTGAAAATAAATAGGGCCTTGATTTCTGACGTAATAGTTCGATGATTTCCTTTTTTCCTGTCGTGAATCCACCCATCGCGCCTCCAAGGGCTTTTCCGAGTGTCCCTGTTATAATATCGACGCGTCCTAATACCCCTTTTAACTCCATAGTGCCTCTACCTGTTTTTCCAATAAAGCCAGACGCGTGGCATTCGTCTACCATCACCAGTGCGTCGTAAGTGTCTGCTAAATCACATATTTTATCTAACTGCGCTACAATACCGTCCATTGAAAAAACTCCGTCGGTTACTATAATTTTGAAGCGGTGATTTTGTTTGTTTGCCTCAATAAGTTGGGCTTCCAAAGCCTCCATATCATTGTTGGCATACCGATAACGTGCGGCCTTACACAAACGAACCCCGTCAATAATAGAGGCATGGTTTAAAGCGTCCGATATAATCGCGTCTTCCTTGCCTAATAACGGCTCAAAAACTCCGCCGTTTGCATCAAAAGCTGCGGCGTATAAAATAGTGTCTTCGCAATGAAAAAACTCTGCAATTGTATGCTCTAGCTTTTTATGAATGCCTTGAGTCCCACATATAAAACGCACAGAGGACATCCCAAAACCATGAGAGTCCAGTGTGTCTTTAGCCGCTTGAACAACCTCTTTATTATTGGATAGGCCTAAATAGTTGTTGGAGCAAAAATTTATCACTTCCTCACCTGTAGATACTTTTATAACCGCATCTTGAGCGGTCGTTATAATACGTTCTTTCTTATATAAGCCTGCTGCTTCAATCTCTTTTAATTCCTTTTGTAAGTTTTGCTTAATACCTCCGTACATCGATTATTATTTTAATTTGATTGTATTATATTTTTCTTCTAACTTTTCAAGCATCACTGCTGTCATAGACTGTAAATCGTATCTAGGCGTCCAGCTCCAATCATTTCTAGCTTCACTGTCATCTACACTCTTAGGCCATTTATCAGCTATTGCCTGTCTGAAGTCTGGCTGAAATTCGACTTCAAAATTAGGATATACTTTTTTAATTTCGGCAAAAATTTCAGCAGGATTAAAGCTCATCGCCGCTATATTATAAGCGGTTCTTGTTTTGATATTTTCTTTTGGGGCCTGCATAAGCTCGATCGTCGCCCTTATGGCGTCTTCCATAAACACCATTGGCAGCTTAGTGGCTGCACTTAAAAAACAACAATAAGGTTGTTTCTTTACGGCACTATGATAAATATCAACCGCATAATCCGTGGTCCCTCCCCCCGGCATAGATTGATAACCAATAACCCCAGGATACCTAATAGAGCGGATGTCTAACCCATAATTAGTAAAATAATACTGTGCCCAGTTTTCGCCTGAAGCTTTGCTGATGCCATAGACCGTTGCAGGGTTCAAAAACACAGATTGGGGCGTATTTTGTAAAGGCGCCAGATTACCAAAAACAGCTATAGAGCTAGGGAAAAATACTTTATCTATAACGTTGCGCCTTGCCACTTCAAAAACATTGAGCATCATTTTCATATTTAAGTCCCAAGTTCGCAATGGCTGCTCTTCCCCTTCTGTCTCTTATAC
>OLHU01000187.1_pt1 | contig 11264 bp, 9 predicted proteins | sample 1609321 | NCBI WGS metagenome assembly OLHU01 (sample SAMN05416716, study PRJEB24817) | seawater metagenome | isolation source: Sea water | place: Canada:Atlantic | collected 2013-07 | reverse complement strand
TATCCTCTTCGTCGGCAGTGTCAGATGTGTATAAGAGACAGTCCCAGAGATTGCACTTAAACAGGTTGAAATATTAAAAGAAGGGGCTACTTCTCTTTATGGTTCCGATGCAGTTGCTGGTGTTGTTAATATGATTACATATAGAAATTTTGACGGGCTTAAATTTCAAGCTGGTCATCAAAGAACATCAAGATATGATCAAAATGACTCCACGATAGGAATGCTATATGGCTCCAAATATAACAAAGGCTCATATGTTTTGGGGCTTAATATATTAAAAAGGTCTCCTTTGTCTGCTTCAGAAATACCAGGGATTGCAGAACTTGCAATAAGTGGTTTAGGTAGGTCATTTTTAATATTAGAGGCTGATTCATTATCATCTGGGATATGGGCAGGTAATTACTCTAAGGGTCAAAAAATTCCAGATCCAAATTGCTTAACCAATGGAGGGGTTTTAACAAACTCAAAAACTTGTGGCTTCTTGTATGGAAATAGGTTTAACGTAGTCAATGATGAAGATCATATTAAGTTTTACTCAAGCTTGAAGCATGAAGCAGATAATTTTTTATATGAACTTACCTTTATGTCTTCGAATATAAATGTAAATGATAATCCTCAATCACCCTCATATCCTGCTTTACCTTTTCTCTCAAGATTGATTCAGCCCAATGAGGGAGGAAACCCTTTTAATGTGCCTGTAAAATGGTTTGGTCGTCCTTTGGGATCTGAGGCTGCTTCTCCAAATTCACCAAAAGATATTAAGCAATATCATCTCAGCCAAACAATATATTCTTCTATTGCGGATGATACAGATATGGAGTTATCTTTTACTAAAAGTAATCATTCAAACAATCACATCAGACCAGACATAATTGATTCTAGGTTTCTAGATTCCATTAATGGAACAACTATGGGTATTTCTGGTGGAGATCTTCTATTTTGGAATCTTTTTGATTCATCTCAAAACTCACAAGCACTTATTGATTATGTAAGAGGTGCGGAGACCTCTACCAAAGAAGCTGGCTTGGAAAGTTTAGATCTTATATTTAGATCTAATTTATGGTCTGATTATTCAGTAGCTTATGGAGTGCAAGTAAATAAAGAGTACTTAGAAATTTCATATGATGAGTTGAGCAGAGCTGAGTTTGATGAGGACGGAAAGATAATAAAAACTGCTGATTTGTTCTTTTTAGGCGGAGGGAAAAACGTATCTAAATCGAGAGATAAATATGCTAGTTTTTTTGAAATTGAGAAAGAGTTTATAGACAGCCTTGATGTGAGAATAGCTGGAAGATTTGAAGATTTTGGAAATGATTCATCCTTTGATCCAAAATTATCACTTAAGTATAATCCGACGGATCAGATTTCACTCAGAGTATCTAGAAGTTCATCTTTTTCAATGCCTTCAATGGCCCAAATGTTCTCGAGTGATATCAATCTAGGAAGTGTAAGAGATTTTAATGGAAATTCTCCATTTGTTAGGCAGGCACTAATTGGCAATCCAAACCTAAAGCCAGCCACATCTAAGAATAGCAATCTTGGGATAATTTTTAATGATACAAACTCTAGACTAAGCATTGATTTCTGGATTATCGATTATAAAAATAGAATAGAAGTAGAGAGTGCTCAAGCTATGCTTAATTTAAATCCTAATGGCTCAAGTATTACAAGAAGTTCTACTGGTGACCTGATAGGAGTAACTACGAGCTACTTTAATGAAGAAAGTACTGAAGTTTCTGGGGTTGATATCAGTTATGAAACTTTGATTGATTTGAAAAAAAGAGGTAGTTTATTATTTGCAATTAAGGGAACTTCTATTAATAAATTTTTAACTCCAGAGCGTTATGAAGATGGCGACGAGGAAGAGCATATAGAAATGATTAACCGGGTTGGTAAATTTAATTACGATGCTAATACTCATTCATTGCCTAAAAAAAGGATTAATGCTTTCATGAATTGGAATTATAAAAATTATGGTTTTAATTTAAATGCTCGACATGTTGATGGCTATAATAATGAACGCCCTATTACAGGCCTTGGATTGACTTATGGGTATAAAAATAAAGTTGACTCATTTCTAGTATTTGATCTTTCAATTGTAAAATTAGTGGAAGTGAGGAATGGGAATTTGAATCTTAAATTTTCATCAAGTAACATTTTTAATGAATCTGCGCCCAGATTATATGATGCTCCTGATTTTAGTTTTGATAGTAGAGTTCATGATCCAAGAGGAAGAATAATAGGTATTAATATTGAATTTAAGCATTAAGAAAATATAACTTAAAGGGTCCTAAGAGCCCTTTTTTATTGAATTTAAACTAAACTCTCCTAATGAATCACATAGAGACAGCAATATCCCAAGTAATAGAAGAAAATTATATTCCTTACGAGTGGAATGAGCAGATAGAAAAAGAACTAGATAAGGTTTCTCTTGATGAAAATCTCCCTAGAAAAGACTTAACCAATATGCCATTTATAACTATAGATGGTGCAGATGCAAAAGATTTTGATGATGCTATTTACTGCGAGCAAAAGAAATCTTCGATAGAGCTCCACGTAGCAATAGCTGATGTGGCTGAAATAGTAAGACCCGGAACAGCAATTAACAAAGAAGCTATAGAAAGAGGAACCTCAATTTATTTTCCGTCGAAAGTAATACCAATGCTTCCTGAAAAAATATCTAATGGTCTTTGCTCTCTTGTTCCAAATGAAATAAGAAACGTACTGGTATGTAAAATTGCTTTTGCTGCTGATGGTGAAAAAGAGTCATATGAATTTTTTGAAGCTAGAATTAAATCTCATAGAAGAATGACATATATTGAAGTTGAAAATCATTTAAAGAACTCTAATAACGAACTACCTGACGCAGTTAAGGCCTCAATACAATGCCTACATACTCTTACTAAAAAACTCTTAGTGAAAAGAAGTCATAGAGGTGCGCTTGAGATTGAAGGGCAAGAGCCTTTATTAAAAATAAATCGAGATGGGGCTGTCGAAGAAATAACATTACCTAGTAGGCTTTATGCTCATCAAATGATAGAAGAAGCTATGCTAGCTGCGAATGTATCTGCTGCAAGTTTCATGAAGAAACACTATAAATTCGGTGTTTATAGAAATCATGAAGAACCTGATAATGTTAAGTTAGAGAGCTTAAAGACTTTTTTCTCATTAAAAGGATTCTCCAAATCTTTTAAAAAGAGCCCTCTTGAGCTAGTAAATCAATGCTTAGGTCATGCAAAAGAGCATAAGTTAGATAAAGTGCTTCAAACCGTTGTTCTTCAAAGCTTAAAAAGAGCTGAGTACTCTACAAAGGAAGTTGGTCATTTTGGCTTACAGTTAGAAAGGTATTCACATTTTACATCTCCGATCAGAAGATATCCTGATTTGATGACTCATAGGATGATAAAAAATATCTTAAAAAAAGAAAATACAGTTTTTAATAAAGATGAAATAGAGGCAGATTGTGCTGAAATGTCTGATCTAGAAAGGTTGGCTGAAAAATCCTCAAGGCAAGTTACGCAACAGATGATTTGTTATTTTCTAAAAAAGCATATTGGAGAAGAGTTCAATGCTGTAGTAACTGGTGCGGCTGATTTTGGTCTTTTTGCTGAGATAGATAATTTTTATGTCTCTGGGTTAATTCATGTAACCGACCTTCCTAAAGATAGATATTTTTTTGATAGAGAGGCAAATATGTTGAAAGGGAAAAAATCAGGAAGAGCTTACAGGCTTGGTCAAAATATTATTGTTAAGATAGCGAATGTTCTACCTGAGGAAAGGAAGATAACGCTTGTTCCAATAAAAAATCAGAAATGAGCAAAGACCAAAATGATACAAGAATAGGCTTTCATAGTATTGAAAGTATACTTATTCATAACCCCCATAAAATTAAAAAAGTACTACTTCCAGCTAATAGAGATGATGATCGTCTGAATAATCTTGTTAACCTTTTACAAGAAAATAACATACCATTTGAGGTATCGAATAAAATCAAGCAAGAGCCTGAGGCTAAAATTTCAATTGAAAAGGAAATGAACTTTAGGGATTTAAAGAATTTCTTAGATTCAGAGAGCTCTAATAATCCACTAATACTAATACTTGATAATATTATTGATCCTAGGAATTTAGGGGCATGTATAAGATCTGCCGCCGTAATTGGAGTTGACGCAGTTATCATAAACAAACACCAATGTGCTCCAATAAATGCAGTTGCTCATAAAGTTTCTGTTGGGGGAGCAGAGGTTATAGATATATTTCATGTAACAAATTTAGTAAATTGCTTAAAATATCTTAGTGAAATAAATATCACCATATACGGGCTGAGTGAGCATGCTAATAAAAGTCATACTGAATATAGCTTTGTCGGTCCTACTGCATTGATCATGGGTTCTGAGGAGTCTGGAGTAAGAGAAAAAACTCTTGAAAGATGTGACAGCACAATAAGCTTAAGTGGTAATAAGCTATTTAAAAGCTTTAATGTTTCTGTTGCAACTGGGATAATACTTTCAGAGGCAAGTAGACAACGTCTAGGCTAAATACTTGAACCTAGAAAAACCTTTATATATTAAATAGCATGCTAAAACAGAGAACACTAAGAAACCCCATCAAAGCAGTTGGAATAGGCCTCCATACTGGCAAAAATATAACAATGGAATTAATTCCAGCTGAGATTAATAGTGGAATAACTTTTATTAGAACTGATATTGATGAAACTGTTTTAATACCCGCTATAGCTGAAAATGTAGGTGACACAAGTCTTTCTACTGCATTAATCAAGGACGGTATTAAAATATCAACTATTGAGCATCTTTTATCTGCCATAGCTGGCTTAGGCGTGGATAATTGTTTGATTAAAGTCGATGGTCCGGAAGTTCCTATTATGGATGGGAGCTCTAGTCCTTTTGTTTTTTTAATTCAATCAGCAGGTCTGGAAGAGCAGAGTGCTCTGAAAAAATTTATTAAAGTTAAAAAAGAAATTACAGTAACTAGGGATGATGCATTTGCTTCTATTAAGCCTTTTAATGGCTTTAAAGTATCATTTAAAGTAGATTTTGATCACCCAGCTCATAAAAAACTTCCAGCTGAGGCAATAATAGATTTTTCTTCCACTTCTTTTGTAAAAGAGGTTTGCAGAGCTAGAACTTTTGGCTATGAGGCCGAGGCAGCTTTGCTGAAATCTAAGAATTTAGCGCTAGGAGCAAGTTCTTCAAATGCCATAATATTTGGTGAGAATGAGATTCTTAATGATGAAGGTTTAAGATTTAAAGATGAGATAGTTAAACATAAGATGCTTGACGCCATTGGTGATCTTTACCTTCTTGGTGGCAATCTTATAGGTGAGTTTTCTGGCTACAAATCAGGACATGCACTAAATAATCAGCTCCTAAGAAAAATTACTGCAGATCCGGATGCTTATGATGTTGTTGAGTTTGAAAATTCTGAGAATGCCCCCATTTCATATGTAAGACCTCCTTTTGGTGATATCTAAAAATACCAAGAGGCAGAATTTTTTATTAAAGAATAATTTATGTTAAACCTATTTTCAAAAATTTTTAACTCTAGCAACGATAGGCTCATAAAAAAAATGATGCTGCATGTTAATGCTGCGAATGATCTAGAAGAAGCTTTTTCTCAACAGCCAGATAGTTACTTCAAAAATTTTAAACAAGAACTTAATAAAAAATATATTGATAATAATAATGATATATATAGTATTTTACCTATGGCATTTGCAGCAGTAAGAGAGGCAAGTAAAAGAACTCTGGGGCTAAGACATTTTGATTCTCAAATGCTAGGCGGTATCTCACTAGCAGAGGGAAATATTGCAGAAATGAAAACAGGTGAGGGTAAGACATTAGTAGCCACCCTTCCTGCATATTTAAATTCAGCAATAGGCAATAAGGCTATTTTAGTTACTGTTAATGATTATTTAGCAAAAAGAGATGCAGAATGGATGAGGCCTGTATATGAATTTCTTGGCTTAAGTGTTGGGGTTGTTGGATCAAATCAAGAGCTTCAAGAAAAAATTGATGCTTATAAAAGCGATATCATTTATGCAACTAATAATGAATTAGGCTTTGACTATCTTAGAGATAATATGGCTCATTCTATTGAGGAGAGAGTTCAGTGCTCTTTGGACTTTGCTATTGTGGATGAGGTTGATTCTATATTAATAGATGAGGCTCGAACTCCTTTAATTATTTCTGGTCCCTCTTCTGAAAGTTCAGAAATGTATAAACAAATCAAAAAATTTATACCTAAATTAATCCTCCAAGAAAAAGAAGGAACAGATGAAGAACCGCTTGAGGAAAGTGAAAAGGGTCATTATTTAATTGATGAAAAAAATAGAAGTGTTGAATTAACTGATGATGGTTATGTTCTTGTGGAAGGTTTGTTGGAGGATGCAGAAATTATTGGAGCATCTGATGGTTTGTATTCTGTATCAAATTTAAAGATTATGAAATTTGTTCAGGCAACTTTAAGAGCTAACTTCCTGTTTAAGAAGAATGTTCATTACCTTGTTAGAGATAATGAAGTCTTACTAATTGATGAGCATACCGGAAGAACTATGCCAGGAAGAAGAATGAGCGAAGGAGTTCACCAGGCCTTAGAGTGTAAAGAAAATGTGTCAATTCAAAGAGAGTCGCAAACACTTGCTTCAACAACATTTCAAAACTTCTTCAGATTATTTTCAAACCTTTCAGGCATGACTGGAACAGCTGATACAGAGGCCTTGGAGTTCAATCAGATTTATGGGTTGAGTGTAATTATTATTCCTACAAATGTTCCTATGGCTAGGCATGATCATAATGATTTAGTTTTCTTATCAACAGATGCTAAATACAAAGCACTAGTAGATGAAATTGTTGTTCTCAGAGAGAAGTCAGCCCCTATATTAGTTGGAACGGTATCAGTTGAATCTTCAGAAGAAGTTTCAGAATATCTAAAAGGTAAAAAAATACCGCACCAAATATTAAATGCAAAGCATCATGAGAAAGAGGCTGAAATTATTGCTAATGCTGGTAAGCCTGGAATGGTAACCATTGCAACAAATATGGCTGGCAGAGGAACTGATATTGTTTTAGGTGGTAAAAAAGAAGATCAAACAGATATTGACTGGAAAGAGAATAACTCTAGAGTTTTGGATGCAGGAGGATTGCATATTCTTGGAACAGAGAGGCATGAGTCAAGAAGAATAGATAACCAGCTAAGAGGAAGATCTGGAAGACAGGGTGATCCAGGATATTCAAGATTCTTTTTATCCTTAGAAGATGATTTATTGAGACTATTTATCTCTGATAGCCGCAAAGCCCTTTTTGATAAACTTGGAATGGGGGAAGATCATATAGAACATAAAATGCTTTCAAAGGGTATAGAGAATGCTCAAAGAAGAATTGAAAGTAGAAACTTTGATGCTAGAAAAAGTCTTCTTGAATACGATGATGTATCAAATGATCAAAGACAGGCTATTTATTCATTAAGAAATCAATTACTAGAAGAATCAGATATTAGCGAAACAATTGCTGGCTTGATAGAAGAAAAATTTCAAGATATATCTAACACCTATATCCCATTTGAATCCATTGAATCTCAGTGGAAAGCCGAGGATTTGGAGGAGCACCTTAAAGAAACTTATCAAATTAATTTACTAATAGCTGAACAAATTATTAATGACAAAAAATTATTGCCTAACACGATTGCTTTAAAAGTTATTGAATCAGCTGAACAGGAATATAAAAAGAAATATGAATTGTTAGGCAAGAATAGATTGCTCTTAGAGAAGCAGGTAATGCTTCAAGTCCTGGACGTCCATTGGAAAGAGCATTTAGCAGAGATAGATCATTTGAGGAATAGTGTTGGCCTTAGAGCCTATGCTCAAAAAAATCCTAAAAATGAATTTAAGAGAGAGGCATATTCAATGTTTGAATCAATGCTTGACGAAATAGACAGTGAAACTATTAGGATTCTTTTTTCATTACAAATATCCGCTGATCAGGATATCGCGTCACTAAATACAGATAACGATGAAGCTGAGCTGGTTATGAATAAAGAAGAAATACCTTCAGGGATAAATACAGAGAATAGTCAAAGTAATAACCAACCAAGCCAACCGCAAACAATAGTAAGGGAGACTCCAAAACTTGGAAGAAATGAAATATGCTTGTGCGGCTCTGGTAAAAAATTTAAACATTGTCATGGAAAATAAAAATAGAGTCATTTCACACTTAGTAGCTATATCAAATAATAATGTTATTGGCGTTGATAATAATCTTCCATGGAATCTAAAAAGTGACTTAGCTCATTTTAAAGAATATACCTTACATAAAAGCATAATTATGGGGAGAAAGACGTATGAATCAATTGGTCGCCCCCTTCCGAGTAGAACTAATGTAGTTATATCACGCACCCTTAAAGATATACCTGGTGCTTATGTATTTTCAAACCTTGATAGCGCTATTAAGTTTGTTGAAGATAAAAATATAGAAGACGGTGTTGATAATGAAATTGTAATAATTGGTGGTGGTTATTTATTTAGAGAGACCATAGAGACATTCAACAAACTTGTACTAACTAGAGTTGATTGCGAGATCGATGGTGATATCTTCTACCCAGATATTGATATAGGTAACTGGGAACTTGTTAAGTCTCATGCCTTCAATAAAGATGATGAGAACGACTTCAACTATAAAATAGAAGAGTACAAGAAACTATAAAGAGCCTTGGCTTTCGATATACTCTCTTCTTAAGGCCAGGCTTTTAACTCTAGCTTCTTCATTCTCGGTATATTTAATCCAGTTATTGGCTTGGCTTTTAATCGTTTTTGTTTTGTCTCTTGCTGCTATTCTAAATTGCTTCTTAGCTTTATCAAATTCCTGAAGTTCAAAATAAGCTTGCCCTAAAGTTAAATAAACTTGGGATACTTTTGTAATCTTACCTTTCTCCAAGCCTTTTTTAATTGCTGAGACTGCTAATTCAAGCTTGTCTTCAAATAAATATAAGTTGCCCAATAAAACATAGGCCTTTCCATCCTTAGATAACTTGGAAGCTTTTTCTAATACTGGGATAGCTTTATCAATTTCTTGAGCCATTCTCCAAGAGTCAGCAAGAAGTTTTAAATTTTTATAATTTTCTTTAATAACAGGAACTACTTTTTCTTCTTTTGTTTTTTCATCAATTATAGTTACCATCTTGTTTTGACCGGAAACTAAAACATTAGCAGCCCAGAATGGATTCTCGTTTAACAATAGTAATTGAGCTAAAGCCAAATATTCTGATTCTTTGTCAAGAAGGTCTTTGGCATGAGCAGCTTTTAGAGTAATCATATAATCTCTTTCTCTATCTAACTGACCATATACTCCCCCAAGCGAAATGAAATATGTTTTTTTTGGGTACAAGTTGACCAATATTTCATATATATCAGCCATAAGGAGTAAAGATTTCTTCTCTCCAATTTCTTTTTTTAGCTCGTTATAGCAAGCTGCCATAATTACATACCAATTTTCTTTAGGCTTGTAGCCCTCTTCTTCTGCCATAGAGACAGCTGTTTCCATTGATGATATAGATTTCTTGAAATTACCTATCGAAAAGTATGCCTGTCCTAGCAACGACCATGATTGTGCGGTTACTTTTTCTACTTCATCCATCCATTGGAGAATTAATGCAATACCTTCTTGGTAATTTTCTTTAATTAGATTTAATTGAGCTAATGTTAACAAAGCAGAGACTCTTAATGGAATAGTTACTTCCGGCTCATCGAGCAATTCTTTATAGGCATCCATTGCTAAATCATACTTTTCATCTGAGAAATAAACATAAGCCCATGAATTCAACACTACAGATCGGTCATAACTTTTTAAGTTTTCAGCGTCATTTCTTAATTCAGTAAGGATTTCTATTACAGTTCCCATATCAGGAGCTGGATCGCCTTTCTCATCAACCACTTCTAAGGCCTCGTAAACTTTAATCATCTTTTTTGAAACCTTAGGACTAAGGGCTCTTGATTTTTTGTACTTAATTGTTTTTTTTGGCTTGCTATCAGATGACTGAGCTTCTACAAAATTTGAAGTGTATGTAAAAGAAAAGGTTAAGACGGCAAATAAATATAGAAATGTGGATTTATTTAAAATATTTTTCATTACTCTTGCTCCATTATAAATGTAAATCTATGAAGAACTCCCTCTACTGGAACCGATTTGCCGTCAACTATTTTAGGTTTATATTTTAATTTCTGAGCGGCTCTTGCTGATGCATTGTTAAATATAGTACATGATCTGAACTCAGTATCTGGATCTAGAGGATCTCCACAGAATCCCTCTAGAGGCTGGACATCCTCTACAGTTCCAGATGCGGTAATAGTCATAGTAACAATTGCATATCCTTGAGTTCCTCTTTCTTGAGCTCTTCTTGGGTATATTGGCTGAACTTTGAATAAAGGAATATGTTCTCCATCTCTAAAAAAGCTTCCTCCAGCTTTAAAATTTTGTTTTGGCTGAGCAATTGAGACATCAATGCCCGTCAAAGGTTGAAGGTCGAGCTCTGGCTGAGCTATATCTTCTGGTTGTTCTTCAGGTTTTTCTGGTTTGTCTACTTCGGTCATAAAAGTATCTATTTGTCTTTCAGGCATTACGACATCGGTAAGTTTGACTGATTTATCCTCCTTAATACCGCTATCTCCCAGTGAGATAAGAACTACCATTACAAAAAATAATGCAGTAGTAATAATAACTGAAAGGCCTATACCCGCAGCATATTTATTAGCATTAAATGCTCGATTATATAAACTTTGAACAGGTTTAAATATTGAGCTAATTGATGAAATAATTTGATTCATAAAATATTATTTTGGTTCGGAGGCTAGAGATATTGCATTTACTCCTGCTTCACGAGCACCATCCATGACCTTAATAATAGTATCTGCCATTGCTTTCTCATCTGCTTGAATTACTACTGAGCCTTTTGGGTTATCTGCTAGTAACTTAACAACGTTAGCCTTTACCTGGCGAACATCTATTCTTCTTCCGTCCATCCAAACTTCACCTGTAGGTCCTACTGCAATTAATATAGCTGCATTTTCCTGAGTTTCAGCAGTATCAGAGTCTGGTCTATTGATTTCTAAGCCTGGTTCTTTGATAAAATTAGCAGTAACAATAAAGAAAATAAGCATGATAAAGACAACATCTAACATTGGCGTTAAATTAATTTCATCACTTTCCTCTTGAACTGCACTTGTTATAGCATTTCTTCTCATAAAAATTCCCCTAAAT
>OLHU01000175.1_pt1 | contig 11684 bp, 8 predicted proteins | sample 1609321 | NCBI WGS metagenome assembly OLHU01 (sample SAMN05416716, study PRJEB24817) | seawater metagenome | isolation source: Sea water | place: Canada:Atlantic | collected 2013-07 | reverse complement strand
CAATACAATAACAACTGAATATACCTTCACACCAGATCCTGATCAGTGTGCCAACCAAACAACTATGACTGTTGTTGTAAACGAAAAAGTAAACCCTGTTTTTGACTCTGTAGATACTATATGTAGTGGTGAAATAATACCTGAATTTCCTGCAACATCTTTAAACGGAATTACAGGAACTTGGTCACCCGCATTAGATAATACTGTAACTACAACTTACACATTCACCCCAGACGACGATGAATGTGCTAATCCAATAAACACTACAATTACTGTGCTACCTAACTTAGAATCCACTTTTAATCAACTGGATGAAATATGCGAGGGACAATCACTAACATTACCCTTGACTTCAAACGAAGGTATTACAGGTACTTGGCTTCCCGCTATTGATAATACATTAACTACAGAATATACGTTTACTCCAGATACTAATCAGTGTGCTAGTGATGCAACTATGGTTGTGACGGTAACTCCCTTAATCATTCCAACCTTTACAGAGATTGGCACTATTTGTATTGGCGATACTTTACCAGAGTTACCATCAACATCAATTAATAATATAACTGGCTCTTGGTCGCCAACAATTAGTAACGCAGCAAGTGCAGAATATACGTTTACACCAAATGATGGTCAATGCGCTTTAGATACCACAATGACTGTAACTGTTATTGAAGAAATTGAGCCTGAGTTTACACAAATAGATCCTATATGTATAGGGCAAATCATTAGTCCTTTACCGCAAGTATCAAATAATAATATTACTGGTACTTGGTCTCCAACATTAAATAACTTAGAAACCACTACTTATACATTTACTCCAGAAAATGGACAATGTTCTTATTTAACCACGATGACTATTGAAGTGGGGACTTTCAGTCCAATATCAATTACTGCAAGCAACATCTCAAATGATTTTGATTCAAATCAAATCATTTCAGTGACTGCGTCAGGTGGAAGTGGTAACTATGAGTTTCAATTAGATGGAGGTTCATGGCAGTCCAATTCGATTTTTGAATATGTAACTGGGTGTGAAGAACACATAGTAGCAGCTAGAGATGTAGATGGATGCATATTTGAAACTGAAACCAGCGTAATGATTATGGACTATCCAAAATTCTTCACTCCAAATGGTGATGGTTATAACGATACTTGGAATATCAAATGCCTAGAGGACAACCCATTAGCTAAAGTCAGTATTTTTGATCGTTTTGGTAAATTATTATTAAGTTTTAAACCAACTCAAAATGATTGGGATGGTACATTTAATGGACAATTAGTACCAACTAGCGATTATTGGTTCGTGGCGAGCTACCTAAACAGTGACGGAACAGAAACTCAATTTAGATCCCATTTCACGTTGCGTTACTAACGTCATATCTCTAAAAATTCAATTTAAAAATAGGCTCTTATTTGAATGGTTCCTGTATGAATCGTACGACTAGTTTCACTCTTCCTTCCGAAGTAATTTAAATTCAAATCTAAATATTTAGTAAGTTTTTTTTGAGCGACCAAAGACCACGTAAAGTTAGTTCCAGGCTGTAATCCTTCCATCATTTGATAAGCAACCGGAGAGCTTGGGTTTCCTGAGAATTTGTTAGAAAAATAATTAAATTCTCCTGAAATGGCTGCTTTCTGGCTTTGAGTTAAGGTAAAAGAAAAGCCATATTTTTCTTGTATTAATTGCTCGAGATTTCCAATAGAATTATCTTTTTTCTGATACTGATAAAACAAATCAAATCGCTTGTTTTGATCTAATAAATAAGAGACTTTAGGGCTTAAAAGAGTCTTGTTTAATTGATGGTTTTTAGAAGAAAAATTCTCGCTTTCGCTACTGATTTTATCTAGATTACTTTGCAAATTAAGAAGCCATTGATTTTTGATTTTATGAGTAATATTCAATTGGTGACTAACAGATTCAAGTTCGATATATCCAAATGAAAGTACGTTTCTAGCCTTTGAATCCAAATAGCTGTAGGAGACCGTATAGTGCTGCTTACCTCTATTTAAGAATAATTGATTTCTAAAATTAGATTGGAGACCGAGCTGGTCCTCAACTTTTGAATAAAATGGATTTAAGCGAATTGATTGATTGTTGTTTTTATCTTTTCGATCAATTAAAAAAGAGGTTTGATTGTAAAAATGAGACCAAAACTTCTTGTTGGACTGACTGGAATTAGACCACTGAGTGGGGTTAAATATAAGCGATTGGCTCAACTTATTTTGATGCGTTCGAATATAAACCTGATTAGGCAACAAGACTCGTATATAAATCGCTTGGTCTTGAAATTGAGCAACTTCAAATTCCTCTAATTCCTGAATTCCATTTTCGTTGTAATCAAACCAAACAAAGGTCCCTTGGCCAGGCTCTACTTCAACATATGTGAAATCTTGCTGGGGCAACCGCCCTGCATTAGTTTCATAAAGGGTGTTCCAATGGATCAGGTTGTTTGCGATTTTCTGACTGTACTGTAGTCTGGAGTTAACAGATTTCTGTGACGGCAAAGTGCTGTTTTTTGATGTAAATTCACGATAATTGGCATACAAACTAAGTTGTGTGTTTTGAGTGTGAATCCATTTGGAATCTATATAATAGGTATTTGAAGTGTTTACTTTTGTAAGACGATTATTTTGCAGACTGTCGTTCACACGATAAATAAAACCGATTTTGGCAAATACTTTAGTAGAATCTCCCAAGCCCTTAAAAACTTCGTAGGATCTAAACTTTTGACTTACCGGATCTAAAACATTTGATACAAGTTCTTTTTTTTCGTTGTGCTCAGTTGAGAACTTAACCCCTGTCCATCCTTTGTTATAACTATACTTTAGCTGTGTATTTGATCTGTAAAAAAGAGAATTAGAACCGATAGCGTCTGTCTCTAGTATGCTAGAGCTTGAAAACAAATGGAAACGGTCAAGATGTAGCTTTGCTGAAACCACATGTCGCTGGCCTTCATAGTTTTCATTATAATTTAACCGCTGGAACTTATAGTTAAACTGGCCAATTTCTGGGTGTGCTAGTTGCGCCGTTGATTTAATAAAAACTTGATCTCCAAGATCTGATATGAGCTGATTGCTAATGGGCTGTTCAAGATTCCAGTCCCTATTAAATTCTGGATTATATAACCCTTCAAGGTTTCGAAAGTTTTTTTGAATATAGTCAATATCTGTTGTCAAATTTAACTTCCATAATTGAGAGGGCTTTAGTAATTGATGTGCAATAGACAATTGGGTCGCAACCCCAGTATTGTCCTGATCTTCTAATGATGAATATAAATTTAAATCATTTTTACTAGCAGCTAACTCAAAATCTACTGAAGTATTTTCATTAGGTGAAAAAGAACCGTTGACAACCGCCAACTGTAACTTAACAGGTGCTACAAGCTGAACAATGGGTTCATAATCTCCTTGTTTCACTCCATTCACAGGGGATGTGTATTCATAGATATTAGAAATCGCGTCTGAGCTAGTAATAATATAATTGCCTTGCTGGGAGCCTACTAATGTGAAATTAACAAGGTAAAGTTCTTCGTCAGCATTGGTAGAGAACTCAAATACCTCCAATCCATTCATTTGAATTTTCTTATATAAAATTCGGTTTTCGTTATAAGGTTCTAGAGATGCCGAAGGAGCATTCATGAGTGCTTGATCGTCACCAGCAGTGGATAAAATTTGGACTTGATCGGTACTAAGAGATTGTTGAAGTGGTTGATTTTTTAAATCACTTTCGTTATAAAAAGAAGCGCCAATAGTCCATTTTTCAGTTTTATACTGACTTCCTGCATATCCAATAAAACGCGAATAATTACGGGCACTTGATTGGTAATCAACAGTGATTCGCATTTCTGATGTAATAGGAAAAGTCGAATTAAAGCTAATTTCACCAGCATTATAATCAATAATATAATCCTCTGTAGCACCACGGGTAAGAGGGACTCCATTAACGTATACCGTTTCACTCCCTGAGACTACCAAAACAAAGAGTTCATTGTTTCTGCCTATAAGTTTGTAAGGTCCTTGATTGCCCTCTTGAGCAACAAATTGACTCGTTGTGAACTGTCCACGAACTAAGGCGCCTGCTGCATAAGCCGTATACTCAGAATTTTCGTTTGTAAAACGAGTTGACAACGAAAGCCCCTGAACACGCTTAGAAAACTCCCCATAGTAAGAATCTGTATTCTCAAGGTCAATATCTCCTGCCCTAATTTTCCATTTATCACTAAAAACTTCTATAAAAACTTGGTCAAACTCATCCAAACGCTGCGAATAACCATTTTCTTGTAAGGGTATATTTGAATCTTGAATGGAAGCTCGTAACGTTACTTTGTTATTTAACTTTCCACTAATTTGAAGATCTAACTCACTGTTAAGAACCGAGTTTTGACTATTCCCTATGGTAATCCCTCTAGAGAGACTTCCCGATGACATTAAACCTTCAAAAGGAGAGACTGAAAGTGTCTCACTGGGCTCCGACAGTTTATAAAGCCTCTGTAAGTTCCCTGTGCGATTGACAATAACCGATTCATCTATTTCTTGGTATGTGTTTGTGATAAAGGCGGGGTAATTTAGATAATGAACTCTAATAGAATCATGAGCAATCGGATTTATGAAGTTTATGGATGCTTTTTGGAAGTCTACGACGTATAAAGATGCTGGGATTCGTTCGTTTTTTAAGTTTGTTATATAAAATGAAGATGGATTAATACTTATAGAATCTACTTGTATAGAGTCACTTACCCTCAATGTTTTGAATTTGTACAGTGAAGACGACTGTTGAGATGAACTCAGAGTGACCGATAAAAGAAATAAAACGACAAAAAAGTACTTCATTATGACTCTTAAACTGAAAAAAAGCAAAAATATTTTGTTGATATTTTTCGTTAAAACAAGGCTAAATATTTAGGGTAAAAGTACTCTATTAATTATTTTAGCTGAAATTATTATACGATTACATGAAAATTATTTCTTACAACGTTAACGGAATTAGAGCGGCTCTTAAAAAAGGGTTTATAGATTGGCTAATAAGTGCCGATCCAGACGTGATCTGTTTACAAGAGATAAAGGCTCAAGAAGACCAACTTGACTTGAGTGTTTTTGAAGACGCTGGATACAAATACAACTATTGGTTTAGTGCTCAAAAAAAAGGCTATAGTGGGGTTGCTATTTTAGCAAAAACAAAACCTACCAATATTGTTTATGGAACTGGAATTAAATCTATGGATTTTGAAGGTCGCAATATTCGTGCTGATTTTAAAGGGGTTTCGGTCATGAGTCTTTATTTACCTTCTGGCACTAACTTAGCAAGGCTGGAACACAAACTTGAATACATGGATTTGTTTCAAGACTACGTTAATACATTAAAAAAAGAAATTCCAAATCTTATCATCTGTGGCGATTACAACATATGTCATGAGGCGATTGATATTCATGATCCTGTGAGAAATAAAAATATCTCTGGGTTTTTGCCTCAAGAGCGAGCTTGGATGAGTTCATTTTTGAAGCAGGGATTTGTAGATGCCTTTCGCGAGTTTAACAATGAACCTCACAATTATAGCTGGTGGAGTTATCGCGCCAATTCTCGAGCAAACAACAAAGGGTGGCGATTAGATTACACCTTAGTTGCACAGCCATTACAAGAAAAGCTAAAAAGGGCCGTTATTTTATCGGAGGCGATCCATAGTGACCACTGTCCCGTTTTAGTTGAATTAAAATAAAATCAATTTTAAAAATTATATACAATGCTAAAGAAACTTTTAATTTTAACAGTCGTCATCTCTGTATCTAGCTCTTGCGTGTCTTCAAAAATATACAAGGAGTTAGACGGCAAATACACAACTCTAAAAAACGATTATGACACTTTGAACTCAGAAAACGAGGCCGTTATAAACGACAAAAATACGCTCCAAAATCAACTTGACCAATTACATCAGCTGTACGATGCTTTACTTTTAGAACAAAATGCACTGCAACAAGAGCTTACCGCACTTCAAAAAAAATACGATGCCTTAAGTGAATCTTACGCAGCACTAGAACAAAACAGCTCAAATGAAATCGCAGAAAATGTTCAAAAAAACAGAGAGCTTTTAGCTCAATTAGAAGCAAAAGAACTTGCCTTAATTGCAGAAAATGATCGACTTTTAAAACTAGAAGCTGATATGCAAGAACGGTCTCAAAGAATTGCAGAACTAGAAGCGCTGATTGCTTCTAAGGACCAAGCAATGCGCGACTTAAAAAACGCTATCTCTAGTGCATTAACCGCTTTTGAAGGAAAAGGGCTAACAGTGGAGCAACGCGACGGGAAAGTATATGTATCGATGGAAAATAAATTACTTTTTAAATCTGGAAGTTGGGCTATTGGATCTGAAGGACGTATAGCGATTGAACAACTAGGGTCTGTACTTGCAGACAACCCAGAAATTGCGGTGCTTATTGAAGGCCATACCGATAACGATCCTTTTTCAAGTGGTGGGCAGATTGCTAGTAACTGGGATTTATCTACTAAGCGCGCCACAGCAATTGTTCAGATTTTAATTGAAAATGAGAGTATAAACCCTGAGAGCTTAACGGCGGCTGGACGCGGTGAATATGCACCTATTGCTTCAAATAAAACAACGGAAGGAAAAGCAAAAAATAGACGTATTGAAGTCGTACTTACTCCAAAATTAGACGAAATATCTAAGCTTTTAAATAACGATTAATGAAATATACCATACTTCCAAGTACCGACATTAAAGTAAGTAAGATTTGCTTAGGCACTATGACCTGGGGGAATCAAAACACCGAAGCTGAAGGCCATGAACAAATGGATTTTGCATTAGACCAAGGAGTTAATTTTATAGATACTGCAGAATTATATCCGGTGCCGGCAACTGCGGAAACACAAGGACTAACGAGTAAATATATAGGAAGTTGGCTCAAGAAAAATAACACAAGAGATAAAGTCGTTATTGCCAGCAAAATTGCGGGACCTGGTGATTATACCGCACATATAAGAATGACTGGGTTTTCCCCAGACTCAATAAAGGAAGCTTTAGATTTAGAGCTAAAACGTCTACAAACAGACTATATTGACCTCTATCAATTACATTGGCCAGAGCGACATACAAATACGTTTGGGGTCCGTGATTTTAAGCCAAGCCCTAACGATACATGGACAGATAATTTCAATGAGGTCTTACACAGTCTACAAACATGTGTAGAGGCTGGTAAAATTCGTGCTATTGGTATTTCTAACGAAAAAGCATGGGGTACCATGCGCTTTGCTGAAGAAGTAAGAAATCATAACATCACTCCTATTAGCACCACACAAAATGCCTATTCAATGTTAAATAGGGTATTTGAAGGCGATTTAGCAGAGGTGTCTATGCGAGAAAATATCGGACTTTTAGCGTACTCTCCTTTGGCATTTGGAGTCCTTTCTGGAAAATACATTGAAGGAACCGCTGCAGACAATGCGCGTCTAAAGTTATTTCCACGTTTTGCACGCTACAGCAGCGAACAATCGACAGAAGCAACTAAGCAGTACTTAAATTTGGCAAAAGACTTAGGAATAAGCCTAACTACATTAGCGTTAGCATTTGTTAACCAAAGACCGTTTGTTACTAGTAATATAATTGGTGCCACTAACTTGGATCAGTTAAAAGAAAATATTGGAAGTGTTAACACTAAACTTTCTGAAGAGACATTGGTCCGTATCAATGCCATTCATGCAGAGATCCCTAACCCAGCTCCTTAAAATCAGTGTAAACGTTCGTGTTTATGTAAGGTGTTTACGAGGCTTTATCCTTATTTGCCAATTGCCCGCAAGCGGCATCAATATCTTTACCGCGAGAACGGCGAACTGTAACGGTGATATTTTTGGCTTCTAACATTGAAACATACAAATCGATTGCTGCATTACCAGCTTGCTGAAACACCCCATCATCTATGGGATTATATTCAATAAGGTTCACTTTACTGGGAGCAAATTTGCAAAAACTTATCAGTGCTTCAATATCTGTTTTTGTATCATTAATCCCTTCCCAAACTACATACTCATAAGTAATAATACGACTCGTTGCTGCGTACCAATGCTGAAGAGCTTCACGTAAGTCTTTTAAAGGAAATGTTTCATTGAAGGGCATTATGGAGGTTCGAACAGAATCAATCGCCGAGTGTAAAGAGACCGCCAAATTAAATTTAACCTCATCATCCGCCATTTTTTTAATCATCTTAGGCACTCCAGAAGTAGACACCACAATACGCTTTGGTGACATCCCTAAGCCCTCTTTGGACGTAATCTTGTCAATCGCTTTAAGGACGTTGTTGTAATTCATTAAGGGCTCTCCCATACCCATAAAAACAATGTTTGACAAGGGGCGATTATAATATAACTTACTTTGTTTATCAATAGCCACCACTTGGTCATAAATCTCATCAGGATTAAGATTTCGCATACGTTTTAATCTCGAGGTCGCACAAAACTTACAATCTAGACTACATCCAACTTGAGAAGACACGCAAGCCGTGGAACGCTTGGCTGTTGGAATCAAAACCGATTCAACAATCATTCCGTCATGAAGCCGAATTCCGTTTTTTATGGTTCCGTCAGAGCTTCGCTGCATTGAATCCACCTTGATATGATTGATGCTGAAATTATCGTCCATCATTTGACGAGTTTCTTTAGACAAATTGGTCATATCATCAAAATGATGCGCGCCCTTTTGCCAGAGCCACTCATAAACTTGAGTGCCCCTAAAAGCTTTATCTCCATTAGTAGTAAAGAACGTTCTTAACTCCTCTTTTGATAAGGCACGAATATCTTTTTTGGTGGTGTTCATCTTAATTAAAACTAGTTAACATTAAAAAAAAGCCTCAACATGGAGGCTTTTAAATTTGTTTTAGATGATTAGCATGGCATCACCATAACTATAAAATTTATATTTTTCTTTAACCGCTTCTTCATAAGCCTTTTTTACAAAATCATGCCCACCAAATGCAGCAGTCATCATTAAAAGTGTTGATTTGGGCGTATGAAAGTTAGTAATCATACAGTTTGCTATCGAAAATTCATAAGGGGGGAAAATAAATTTATTTGTCCATCCTGAATAATCATTAAGATTTCCTTTAGAAGACACAGAGCTTTCAATCGCACGCATGGCAGTGGTTCCTACTGCACATATTCTACGCTTTTCTTTAAGCGCAGTGTTAATGGTATCTGCAGTTTGTGTTGGAATAATAATTTCTTCACTATCCATTTTATGTTTAGATAGATCTTCTACTTCTACTGGATTAAAGGTCCCTAATCCAACGTGTAGCGTAATCTCAGCAAAATCAATCCCTTTGATCTCCAAGCGCTTTAACAAATGTTTTGAGAAATGCAGTCCAGCTGTTGGAGCTGCTACAGCCCCTTCTTTTTTAGCATAAATTGTTTGATAACGTTCCTCATCTTCAGGCTCAACTTCTCTGTTGATATATTTAGGTAACGGAGTTTGACCCAATTGTGTTAGTTTTTTTCTAAATTCTTCATAAGATCCATCATATAAAAAGCGCAGTGTACGCCCTCTTGACGTTGTATTATCAATCACCTCAGCGACCAACATTTCATCATCGCCAAAATAAAGTTTATTACCAATTCTAATTTTACGAGCTGGATCTACAAGCACATCCCATAACCGTTGCTCAGCATTCAATTCTCTAAGAAGAAATACTTCTATACGCGCTCCCGTTTTTTCTTTATTACCAAACAAACGAGCTGGAAAGACTTTGGTGTCGTTAAGAATCATTACATCGTCTTCGTTAAAGTAGTCAATTAAATCCTTAAACTGCTTGTGTTCAATCGTTTGCTTTTCACGATTCAAGACCATAAGCCGTGACTCATCTCTGTTTTCAGAAGGATATTCTGCTAATAATTCATCTGGTAATTCAAAGTTAAAATGCGATAATTTCATGCTTGGTTTTTATATTTTCAAGTAGCGAATATACAACCTCAAAATAGGGGTTGTCAAGTATTTGAACCTTTATTTTTAAGATTCGGAGATATTGAATCCGAGTTCTGATAAATTTTCCCAAAAATCAGGGAAGGATTTTGAAACAACCTCAGCTTCATTTATAGAAAAAGAGGTTAATAGAGCCAAAGGCGCAAATGCCATAGCCATGCGGTGATCGTTATAGGTTTCTACAGTTGCACCAGACATTAGGGGCTTAGGATCTAAAAGAGATAAACTGTCATTGGTGATATTTAGATCCGTACCAAATTTAAAAATCTCACTTTTTAGTGCCTCTAAACGATCTGTTTCTTTAATTTTTAAAGTGTGTAAACCCGTAATATGACATTGTATTTGGAGTCCTAAACAGCTTACTACAATAGTTTGTGCAATATCTGGGGCATTCGCTAAGTCGATGTCTATCGATGGCGGTAAAGTATTAGTTGTTTTTTTTAATATGATTCTTGACGCCTCAAAGCTAGTTTCGACTCCCATTTGCCTGTAGATGTCCTTCAAGACCGCGTCTCCTTGCAGGCTGTCTTTTTTGTATGTGCTAAGACTCACTTGAGTGCCTAGTGGGCTTAAAGCAATAATACTATAGAAATATGATGCAGACGACCAATCAGATTCTACCATTAGTGTTTTTGGGGCGGCCTCTAAATAAGGTTGGACCTTAATTGTTTGACCTTCAAAAGACGTCTCAACCCCAATTTGTTCTAGTAATGACAGCGTCATTTTGATGTAAGGTACAGAAGTTATTTTTCCCTCCAGATGTAACTCCAATCCGTTTTTAAGTTTTGTAGCCATCAGTAACAATGCGGAAATATACTGACTACTTACATTCGCTTTCATTCGAACCTCATCTTTTAATAACTGTTTACCAGTAATTTTTAAAGGAGGATACCCCTCTTTGTTAGCATACTCTATATCTGCACCTAATTCTCTAAGAGCTTCAACCAGTATTTTAATAGGGCGTTCTTGCATTCGCTGAGACCCCGTCAATAGAGTTGTATTCCCTTCTAAAGTTGCGAAATAAGCAGTCAAGAAACGCATGGCGGTTCCTGCATGGTGAATGTCTACAGTAGTAGATTCCGTGCTTAATGCCTTAAGCATGTACTGGCTATCATCCGAATTAGAAACATTCTGAATCTCTAAATTTTCAAAAAGTGCTTTTAGTAATAAAAGTCGGTTGGATTCACTTTTGGACCCTGTAATGGTAATGTCAGTACGTGGGTTTATTTTTGAATTTTGAAGGAAAAGGTGCAAAATTTATTTTAGTTTTTCGTTGCTATGGTGACGGTTGTGATCCCGCTTAGTTTTTAACTCTAGTTTTTTATCAAAAGCCTCTTGCAAATTTACTCCTGTTTGATTGGCTAAACAAAGAACAACGAATAAAACATCCGCCAATTCTTCACCGAGGTCTTTATCTTTATCACTTTCCTTTTCACTTTGCTCGCCATAGCGTCGAGAAATAATACGAGCGACCTCTCCAACTTCCTCGGTGAGTTGCGCCATATTAGTGAGTTCATTAAAATAGCGAACGCCGTGATCTTTGATCCAATTGTCAACTATTTTTTGTGCATTTTGAAGGTCCATATGGTTAGATTTATAGAAACACTAAATTAGTCAATCTTAAAATTAAATCAAATTAATTTGGACACTAATAGCAATTGAAAAATAATTATTCGCGCGCTTTAGTATCTATAATAATGGTGACGG
>OLHU01000174.1_pt1 | contig 11694 bp, 10 predicted proteins | sample 1609321 | NCBI WGS metagenome assembly OLHU01 (sample SAMN05416716, study PRJEB24817) | seawater metagenome | isolation source: Sea water | place: Canada:Atlantic | collected 2013-07 | reverse complement strand
CGTCTCGTGGGCTCGGAGATGTGTATAAGAGACAGCAGTAACGCAGTGGGTATGGCGCTGGCTGAGAAGGTTTTGGCCGCACAATTTAATCGGCCGGGGCACAATGTGGTCGATCATCAGACCTATACGTTTCTGGGCGATGGGTGCTTGATGGAGGGAATTTCTCATGAAGTTTGCTCCTTGGCGGGTACCTTGGGTCTGGGAAAGTTAACTGCTTTTTATGACGATAACGGTATTTCTATTGATGGTGAGGTCGAAGGCTGGTTTAGCGATGACACCCCAGCGCGTTTTGACGCATACGGCTGGCAAGTGATTGCTAATGTTGATGGTCATGATAGCGATGCGATCAAGGCGGCTATTGAAGCGTCACGCGACGAGCCTAACAAGCCTACTCTAATTTGCTGTAAAACGATTATTGGCTTTGGTTCTCCTAACAAGCAGGGTAAAGAAGACTGTCATGGTGCGCCCTTAGGTGCTGAGGAAATCGTATTGGCCCGTGAGCAGCTGGGATGGAGCCATGCGCCATTTGAGATTCCTAATGATCTGTATGAGGGCTGGAATGCTCGTGGTAATGGCGCGATAGCTCAAGCAGAGTGGAATCAAACACTAGATGCTTACAGTAACGAGTTCCCCAATTTAGCACTGGAGCTTAAAAGACGGACCAGTGGACAGCTTCCGGTTGATTTCAGTGATAAAGCCGATGCTTATATCGCAGAATGCCAAGCAAAAATGGAGAAAATTGCTTCTCGCAAGGCTTCTCAAAATTGTTTAAATGCTTTTGGTCCACTGCTGCCTGAATTACTTGGAGGCTCAGCAGATTTAGCGGGCTCTAACTTGACGATTTGGTCGGGATCTAAAGATATTAGTGCTGATAATGCTGATGGCAATTATATTTACTACGGAGTTCGTGAATTCGGTATGAGTGCAATGATGAATGGAATCGCCCTACACGGTGGCTTTATAAACTATGGCGCTACGTTTTTAATGTTCATGGAATATGCGCGCAACGCGGTGCGTATGGCAGCAATCATGAAGCAGCAAAGTATTTTCGTATACACCCATGATTCGATTGGCCTTGGTGAAGACGGTCCAACGCATCAGCCGGTAGAACAACTCAGTGCTCTGCGTTCAACACCCAACCTAAATACCTGGCGACCTTGCGACACGGTCGAGTCCGCAGTGTGTTGGAAAAGTGCGATCGAAAACAAGAATGGACCAAGCGCTTTGGTCTTTAGCCGGCAAGGTTTAGCGCCTATGCCACGCACTATTGAACAGGTTGCTGCAATTGCACAGGGGGGTTATGTGTTGCAAGACTGCGCAAACCCTACGGCTATTATTATTGCTACAGGTTCGGAAGTTGAGCTGGCGGTTAATGCCGCGAACACCCTTGCCGATCAGGGGATTCATGCTCGCGTTGTTTCTATGCCGTGCGCTGAAATTTTCTCCGCTCAGGATGCTACATATAGAGAATCAGTCCTTCCTTCAGTCATAAGAGCGAGGGTTGCAGTCGAGGCGCTACATGCTGACTACTGGCACAAGTTTGTTGGCTTAGACGGCCGCGTCGTGGGTATGCGTACGTTTGGCGAATCTGCCCCGGGCGGTGAGCTTATGAAAGAGTTTGGCTTTACTGTTGAGAATGTTGTAGCTAATGTCATCGAGGCGATAGGCTAGTGTTACGGGTAGCCATCAATGGATATGGACGCATAGGCCGCTCAGTATTACGGGCGCTCTATGAATCCAATGCTAGGAAATGGCTACAAGTCGTGGCGATTAATGAGCCCTCAGAGGCGAAAACAATTGCTCATTTAACGCGCTATGATTCAACCCATGGACGGTTCCCAGGCATTGTTGAGTTATCTGAAAATACGCTGGTGGTTAATGGTGATTCAATACAGCTTTACCATCAGCAACATCTTCACGACTTACCGTGGAAAGAACAGAACATTGACGTGGTTTTGGAGTGCAGTGGAAGCTTCACTGATCGAGGGACGGCCGAGCAACATCTTAGTGCAGGCGCGAAGCGAGTGCTTTTCTCGCAGCCTGCTGAGCCAACGGTGGATGCAACAATTGTTTATGGCGTCAATCATAGGATTCTTACCGGACACGAGCGCATAATCTCCGCGGCCTCATGCTCGACAAATTGCGTTGTCCCAGTAATCAGCGTGCTTGATGAATGCTTTGGTGTCGAGGGAGGTGTTATTACAACGATACACTCGGCAATGAACGATCAACCCGTAATTGATGCTTATCATCATACTGATCTACGTAAAACGCGAGCTGCAATGCAGTCTATTATTCCTGTGGATACTGGATTGGCTCTCAGCGTCAGATGTGTCTAAGAGACAGTTACTGGACGCTTTCAGGCGCAAGCTATGCGCGTGCCCACGGTTAACGTATCAGCCATCGACCTGTCTATCCTACTGAGTGAGTCAGTCGATGTTAATGCTGTTAATCGCGCATTAGCTGCGGCGGCTGATGGGGTATTAAAAGATATTCTTGGTTATACAGAGGAACCATTGGCGTCTTGCGATTTCAATCACGACCCACGTAGCGGTATTGTTGATGCTAGCCAGACAAGGGTCAGTCAAGGAAAGCTCGTGAAAGTATTGATTTGGTTCGATAATGAATGGGGCTATGCCAATCGTATGCTAGATACTTTGAGTCACTGGTCAAATCTGTTCCCCGCAGAAGACTAGTTTTATGTTTAAAACGGAATTGCTCTCAAGGCGTTAGGAAAAGGAAATATGACCTTAACATTAATGACAGATTTAGACCTCAAGGATCAACGCGTATTGATACGTGAAGATCTTAACGTACCTATTGTGGACGGAAAGATCACCAGTACGGCCAGATTGAGAGCGGCTTTACCCACTATCCGCCATGCATTAGAACAAGGTGCACAAGTGATTCTGATGTCTCATTTAGGTAGGCCTAGTGAAGGAGAATTTAGCGAAGAATTTAGTTTGGCGCCGGTGGCTGATTGCTTAGAAAAGTTGCTGGGGGAACAGGTCGTACTCATCAACGATTGGAAGAGTGAGCTTGCCTCTAACGCCTACCCTTTGGTGATGCTTGAAAATGTCCGGTTTAATGTTGGCGAAAAAGGTAATGAGGATAGTCTAGCTAAGGCATATGCTAGCCTTTGTGATATTTTTGTAATGGATGCCTTTGGTACAGCTCATCGTGCGCAAGCTTCCACTCATGGTGTGGCTAAATATGCACCTGTCGTTTGTGCGGGACCACTTTTAAATAAAGAGCTAAATGCGTTAGAGCAAGCGCTTGCCAATCCTGCCGCACCGATAGTGGCGATTGTAGGCGGCTCTAAGGTATCCACAAAGCTTATGGTGCTAGAGAGCTTGGCAGATAAGGTAGATCAATTAATTGTTGGGGGTGGTATTGCCAACACATTTTTGGCTGCAGCTGGAAAGCCTGTTGGGAAATCGCTCTATGAGGCTGATTTAATTCCTGCCGCTAAGGCATTAATGTTGAAAACAAATATTCCGCTACCTACAGATGTTGTAGTGGGTAAGGCGTTCTCGGTTTCTGCTCAGGCCGAGGTTAAGTTAGTCGATGATGTTACCGCAGATGATATGATTTTTGATATTGGCCCTGCGTCAGCACAGCATCTGGCATCCATGATGAAAACTATGGGTACTATTATTTGGAATGGACCGGTTGGAGTTTTTGAGTTTGCGCAATTTTCTGGAGGTACTGAAACTCTAGCGCGCGCTATCGCCAAAAGCGATGCTTTCTCCATTGCTGGTGGCGGAGATACTCTGGCGGCGGTTGATAAATACGGTATCTCGGATCAAGTCTCATATATTTCAACTGGTGGAGGGGCCTTCTTAGAGTATGTTGAGGGTAAACAGCTTCCTGCAGTGGCTATACTTGAGCAAAGATCAAATTGAAAAGTTAATTAATTAGAACTATAACTTAAACAATATTGTACGATTTAAAAGGATATTACTGATGGCACTTATTTCACTTCGACAAATGCTTGATCACGCGGCGGAATACAACTACGGCGTACCCGCGTTCAATGTTAATAATTTAGAGCAGATGCGCGCTATTATGATGGCTGCGGACGAAACGGATAGCCCTGTAATTGTGCAAGCTTCGGCGGGGGCTAGAAAATATGCAGGGGCTCCTTTTTTACGGCATTTAATTCAGGCAGCCGTAGAAGAATGGCCTCATATTCCGGTATGTATGCATCAAGATCACGGCACTAGCCCGGCAGTTTGCCAGCGTTCTATTCAGCTCGGATTCACCTCTGTAATGATGGATGGATCTTTGGAAGAGGACGGGAAAACCCCGTCAAGCTATGATTATAATGTTGACGTTACGCGACGTACGGTTGAGATGGCACATGCATGCGGCGTCTCTGTCGAGGGCGAACTAGGTTGTTTAGGATCATTGGAAACTGGTCAAGCCGGGGAAGAGGACGGAATTGGTGCTGAAGGAGTCCTCTCTATTGAGCAGATGCTAACAGATCCTGAAGAGGCCGCAGATTTTGTTGCAAAAACGCAAGTAGATACGCTAGCTATTGCCTGTGGTACGTCTCATGGCGCCTATAAATTTAGCCGTCCACCGACAGGAGATATTCTCGCTATTGATAGAATTAAAGCGATACATGCGCGCATTCCTGGTACCCATCTGGTAATGCACGGCTCATCATCAGTCCCTCAGGAGTGGCTAGCAGTTATTAATAAATATGGTGGTGAAATTTCTGAGACCTATGGTGTGCCGGTCGAGCAAATTTGTGAGGGAATCAAGTATGGGGTACGTAAGGTCAATATTGATACGGATTTACGGCTTGCATCAACCGGTGCAGTACGCCGTTTCCTAGCAGAAAATCCAAGTGCTTTTGATCCACGTGCGTTTCTAAAAGAGACCATTATTGCGATGAAAGACATCGCTTCCGCCCGATATGAATCGTTTGGAACTGCGGGTAATGCCTCAAAGTTAAAAGCGTTAAATTTAGATGCAATGACAGAGCGTTACCAAAGTGGAGAGTTAGACGCGAAAGTTTATTAGCCAGGGTATTTTGCCGTCTGAAAAGCTTTTAGTCTGAGGGGGGAGGTGTCTAATGTTGAGTCGTATTATCCTTGAGTCCTTTAAAGAACTAGCCTATTCTCAAGTACCTAAATTTAGTTCGGTATTGCATCACTGCGTAGTTATATCCAAATATTTGAACAGTAGACCGTGTTTTAGACTATATGGGTGCTTACTTTTTATTTTTGGGAGAGGCTTTTGTTAGCGATCACCACAACCGATGTATATGCCGTCGGTATACCCATAATATTAGGACTTATCTGTCTGGAGGCTCTATTCTCCAATTTTCGGAAACGTGGTTTTTACAAACTTGGCGATACAGCGGGAACGGCTGGACTACTGGCGGGGAATGTTGTTGTGTCACTCATGACCCAGGGCTTGGTCCTTGTCCTCTATTTTTCTCTGTACCAGTTTAGAGTCTTCACTGTTAACGACTTAATGCCTGTTTGGGCAGTTTGGTTGCTAACGCTTGTGATGATTGATTTCGTGTTCTATTGGTATCATCGCAGCGCCCATAGAGTTAGGTTTTTATGGGCGATCCATATGAATCATCATTCTAGTGTCGAGATGAACTTCTCTGTTGCACTAAGGCAAGCATGGTTTGGACCTATCTCTAAAGTACCGTTTTATGTAATTATGCCTTTGGTGGGTTTCGACCCCAGTATTACGTTAGTGGTGGGTCTTATCTCACGACTTTGGGGTGTCTTGGGTCATACGCAGTGGATTGATAAGCTCGGTTGGATGGATAGTGTTTTCAATACACCATCTACCCACAGAGTGCATCATGGAACGAACCCTGAGTACATCGATAGTAATTATGGCAATTTTTTCATTGTGTGGGACCGTTTGTTTGGTACTTATGCGAAGGAAGATGCTCAAGTTATTTTTGGCTTAGTTAATAATGTAGAGACAAACAATCCCGTAAAATTAACTTTTCATACATGGTCTGCCATCTTTTCCGACGTAAAAGGTGCACAGTCATTCGCTGAAGTGGGTGGTTACATTTTTGGACCTCCAGATTGGTCACCCCAAGACGTAAAAAATTCATGATAATTCTATGAGAATGGAAGAAGAGGCGATATGACTCGTTTTGGAAAGATGTGTTTTGTCCTGTTTTTGGTGATATCAATATCGGCTCATGGGCAGATCAAAACACCTTATATCTTTATTTTGGGCGTAGCTCAAGATGCTGGGTTTCCGCAGGCAGGCTGTTACAAAGCCCATTGTATGGAAGGCTGGAACAACAAAGAGAAAAGACTAAGCGCAACATCACTGGCTGTCATCGACAATGAAAATCAAAAGAAGTATCTTTTTGAAGCAAGCCCCAATTTACCTGAGCAGCTTTTCTTATTGGAGCGGGAAGCTCCCAATCATGATCTTGATGGAATCTTTATTACCCATGCGCATATGGGACATTACACGGGATTGATGTATTTGGGGAAAGAGGCTATGGGAGCCGATCAAACCCCCGTTTATGTGATGCCGAAGTTAGAGCAATATTTGCGCAACAATGGTCCTTGGAGTCAGCTAGTGAGCCTAAAAAATATAGTTCTAGAGTCTCTTCGCGATGAGATACCAATGGCGGTTAATAATCTGGATGTTATACCTTTTTTAGTACCCCATAGAGATGAGTTTTCTGAAACCGTTGGCTTTTCTATAAAAGGACCCAATAAAACAGCACTGTTTATTCCCGATATTAATAAATGGTCTCTATGGAAGAAAAATATTGCAAGCCAGGTCAAGGCTTCAGATTACGCATTAATAGACGCTACCTTCTATGACAACAAGGAATTACCTGGACGCGACATGTCTAAAATTCCGCACCCATTTGTTGTTGAAACCATGGATGCTTTGTCTGAGCTATCTGCACAACATCGCGCCAAAGTATGGTTTATTCACATGAATCACACTAATCCATTGCTTAATTTAAATAGCGAACAGGCAAAACTAGTTCGTGATCGAGGCTTTAATATAGCCACTGCTGGCTTAAGACTGCCGCTCTAGAAGCACGTATCGCCGAAGTTACAAAGGAATTCTTGATATGCCGTTAACAATAGCTTTAATTTTGACCGCCGTCGCTAGTGCCTATGTTTGTCGCACAATCGCCAACGAACGCCATGCGAGTGCGCGTTTTTGGATTTGGATGGGGTTTATATTTGGGCCTTTTGCAATTCCCTTTGTGTTTTTTTCAAGGCCCGTCACTATTTCAGAGAAGGCCCCAAAGTAGTTAAATTTACTTAACCGAACACACCTTTGAAAAAGAAGAAAAACACAATAGCTAGGCCAGCACCAGCAGGCAATGTGACAACCCAAGATAAGAAAATTGACCCTATCATACGCAAGTTCAGTGCACCGATACCGCGGGCCAGGCCCACCCCTAGAACTGCTCCAACTAAAGTATGAGTGGTAGAAATGGGTAGACCAGTACCTGATGCAAAGACTACCGTGGCTGCGGCCCCTAACTCAGCAGCAAATCCTCGACTAGGCGTTAATTCAGTAATCTTACGCCCAATTGTACCCATAACTTTATAGCCATAGGTGGCTAAACCAAATACTATACCTGCCCCACCTAGCAGTAATATCCAACTAGGCATTGCACTTTTTGCTGCAATATCACCGCCAGAATTTACAACATTAACGACCGCAGCCAAAGGCCCTACTGCGTTGGCTACATCATTGGAGCCGTGCGCAAAGGCCATACTACAAGCGGTGAAAATCATTAATACTGCAAACACTCTTTCTACATTAGCAAAGCGATTTTCTTTCTCCAAGGCCTCATCTCGCTCTACTCTTGCGAGCAAGAAAGAGCCTAGGATGGCTACGGAAATACCAAACATTATTGCCCAGACGACTGACTCACCAAAGGTTAGTGATACACCAATATCCTTGAACACATGCTTAAGCCCTTTGAGTATAGTTACCATGGCCATTAAAAAGCCTACTGCAAACATGTACATAGGGGCATATTTCTTAGCGCGCGCAAATGGGTCATCTTGAATTAAAATAAGATTTTGCACACTACGGAAAATAGCAAATGATATGGTGCCTGCGATGACTGGCGACACGACCCAACTGGCAACAATTGTGCTCACTTTAGACCAGTTTACTGCATCTGTAGAGACTCCGACTGCCGCAAAGCCAACAATTGCACCAACAATAGAGTGTGTTGTTGATACAGGCCAGCCCTTAAAGCTAGCAATCATCAACCAGGTACCCGCAGCAAGTAGTGCCGATAGCATTCCATAGACAAGAAGGTCAGGGGAATCAACAAATACATCAGTGTCGACAATGCCTTTGCGAATTGTTGAGGTAACTTCCCCTCCCGCTAGGTAAGCACCCGCGAATTCAAAAACCATAGCGATTAAAATTGCTTGTTTAATCGTTAGTGCTTTTGAGCCTACGGACGTACCCATGGCATTAGCCACATCGTTCGCGCCGACTCCCCAGGCCATAAAAAAGCCAAAAAGCCCAGCAAGAATAATTAGTAGCGTGCCGTACTCGTTAAATAATTCCATGGCAATCAGTCTCTTAAATTAAGTATTATTTTGCTAAAAGGAGTTCGAGTTGATTGCCTACACGCTCGGCTATGTCGGCTATTTCGCCAATATTATCTATGACGTTATAAAGGAACATAACGTGAACCGGGGGAATGTCAGCTTCGATTTTAAAGAGACGATGACGCAGCTTGCGCTCTCTTTTATCGACTTTTTGTTCTTGCGTATCTAAATCACGAATTAACTTTTTAACGAATTTTACCTCTTGGCCAGTAAAACCAGTTTCTAGGAGTTCGTCGAGTTCTTCGATTGCCTTCCGCGCTTTCTCGCAGGTTTCAATGGCGCTCTTTACATAGGCAATGAAGTCAGACTGCAAAACTGCTGGAATAGCCATTTCACGGCCTAAGACAATGCCACAAACGTCTTTAGCGGTATTAGCGATATTATCTTGTTGAGCCAAAATTCCGAGTAAGTCACCGCGAGAGACAGGCATAAATAAGCTTTTCGGCATATTGAGACGAAACTGCTTTTTCAGTTCGTCCGCTTTGTTTTCGTCATCGCAAATTTCATCGAAAATCTCACTTGCCTTTGGCCAGTCAGCCGCAATAACGGACTCGAAGAAGGGCTCTAGCTTAGAGGCGCAGACCACCACCAGTGACATATGCTCTTGAAGAGGCCTTATAGGGGATTTTCCAAACAGGTTTGAAATTGAATTACTAAATACCATTGAGGATCTCCAAGTTAACCGCATTATAAAAGCTTGTCATAAAAATGAAATACTTTTATTTTATGTTTTCGTGGCTTTTTTAAGCTTGAGCATATTGCTCATTGCGTCCAAGCCAGCGACGAATTAGTGCATCTACATTTTCAGGATAGTTGACTAACAATGTCTCTGCGATAATTTTGATATCTGGCAGCATATGGGCATCTCGCTGCAGATCAGCAATATGTAATTGCATATTGCCTGTTTGGCGAGTGCCGAGAACTTCCCCAGGGCCTCTTAATTCAAGATCTTTCTCGGCAATCTTAAAGCCATCAGTAGTTTCACGCATTATCTTGAGACGAGCATTGCCATTCCCAGATAAAGGGGCACTATAAAGTAGAACGCAATGACTAGCCTCTGTTCCACGCCCCACCCTACCGCGCAATTGATGGAGTTGGGATAGACCCAGTCGTTCAGAGTTTTCAATGATCATTAGGCTTGCATTTGGTACATCCACACCAACTTCTATAACGGTGGTCGCTACTAAAAGATTGATGGTGCCATTTTTAAAGGCCTCCATGATTTCAATCTTTTCTCTAGGTTTTAAGCGGCCATGGATAAGGCCAATTGATAATTCGGGTAAAAGTAATTGTAGCTCGCTAGCGGTCACCTCCGCAGCTTGGGCTTCTAGAACATCGGATTCTTCAATCAAAGTACAAACCCAGTAAGCTTGGCGACCATTCACACAGGAAGCACGCACTCGTTCAATAACATCATTTCGCCTTAAGTTATTCAATACCAAGGTATCTACCGGTTTTCGTCCTGGTGGCAGTTCATCAATGATAGAGCAATCAAGGTCAGCATAGGCACTCATAGCCAGGGTTCGTGGTATGGGGGTGGCTGTCATGATTAGCTGATGAGGCGCGGAACCGCTAGTTTCCTTAGATAAAGTGGGGACAAATCCTTTTTGACGTAGGGCTAGTCGTTGATGCACACCAAAACGATGTTGCTCATCAATAATACTTAATCCAAGATCATTGAATTCGACAGTCTCCTGAAATAAGGCATGAGTACCAATAACCATCTGCGCCGTTCCGTCGGCGATGGCTGACAGTTTAAGGGCACGGGCCTTACCTTTGATTTTGCCCGTAAGCCAGGTTACTTCGATTCCTAAGGGTTTGAACCAGTGCTCAAAGTTTTGACGATGCTGATCGGCAAGAATTTCGGTAGGAGCCATTAGTGCAGCTTGTTTGCCATTTGCTATCGCTTGCAGGGCAGCCATAGCGGCCACCACCGTTTTTCCTGATCCTACATCACCTTGCACCAAACGAAGCATTGGTACGGCAGAGTCTATATCTTTGTTGATTTCACTAGCGACCCTTGTTTGAGCGTCAGTCAGCTGAAAATCCAATTGTTTTAAAAATGCGGACTTGGCGGTCTTGTCTTCCCTGAGAACAGGCGCTCCTTGTTGTTGAATCTTTTGTCGTAACCGCAATAGACTCAGATTATGCGCGACTAATTCCTCAGCTGCGAGTCGCTGCTGCGCCGGATGTTCGCCTGCTGCGAGCAGATTCAAAGTCGTACCAGGTGGCGGGTTATGCAAAAATATGAGAGCCTCCACCAAAGAGTAAGCGAGCTGACGCTTGAGCCCGGCATTATCAAACAGCGGAAGAAGCTCTTGAATAGAGTGCTGGTCGAGCTTATTTAAGGCTTGAGTACAAAGATCTCTAATACGACTCTGGGTAATACCCTCGGTGGCGGGGTATATAGGGGTTAGGGTGTCCTCTAATTGTTGAGGTTGGTTAGTATCGATATGCTGATATTCTGGATGATAGAATTCTACACCCGATACTCCTCGTCTCGCTTCGCCAAAACATCTCAGTCGAGCGCCAACTTTGAGACGCTCTTGCTGAGCTTTATTGAAATGAAAAAATCGTAGCGTTGTTGTACCTGTATTGTCCTGTATGCGGCAAACTAAACTCCGTCGTCGGCCGAATACTACATCACTGGCACGGACCTCACCCTCAATGACGACTTCTGTTTGTGGTTGAACGCCACCAATTGGAGTTATTTTAGTTCGATCGATATAGCGCAGAGGTAGATGAAACAAAAGGTCTTGGATACTATACAAGCCAAGTTTATTTAATTTCAGAGAAAGCTGTGGACCAACCCCCCGTAAATTGTCAATGCTCGCTTTGTCTAAACTCTGGGCATTCATTCAGTTTTAGTTATCCCAGGTAAATTACTCAGATAAATAGCATTACGCAGCGCGTCTATGGCTTTATGACGGGGAAAGCTCACACGCCAAGCAATGGCGGTAGTTCTAGAGGGCGATATTTCTGCAAATGGTTTAATAACTAAGCCATCGCTTCGATCTGCAGCACCAATTGCCGCAGAGCTGTCTCTTATACACATCTGACGCTGCCGACGAAGAGGATAGTGTAGATC
>OLHU01000166.1_pt1 | contig 11999 bp, 19 predicted proteins | sample 1609321 | NCBI WGS metagenome assembly OLHU01 (sample SAMN05416716, study PRJEB24817) | seawater metagenome | isolation source: Sea water | place: Canada:Atlantic | collected 2013-07 | reverse complement strand
CGTCTCGTGGGCTCGGAGATGTGTATAAGAGACAGAGGATATACAGATATTATGATAAACAACACTAACAAAAAGGACACTATGACTAAAAAAGTAAAAAACAAAACTAATCCTGACCAAATGGCTGGTGCTTATCTTATCCATGATTCTAAATGGGGTGGTTACAAAGTTGGTATTTCTAAATCAGTAGCATCATTGGCTGGAAGAACTAAGGCTTTAATTGTAAAATATAATTATGGTGAGCATTGTAATGTAGTTGCTAAACTTGTTGGTAAATTTTCTTTTATTGACGCTTTAGAGAAGTCTTTACAAGAAAAGTATGCTTCAGTTCAAAAAGAAAGAAAAGTTAAAGCAACTTTACATGAAGCTTATGATGGTTCAACTTATTTTACTTATGATGGTTGTAAGTTAAATGGTAAAAATGAGTGGTTTGGTTTTAACAAAGAACAACTTAATGATGTTCTAAAAAACTTTCATATGGCGTAAATAAAGGCTTGACTTTTACTCCAGATATGATAGGATATACAGATATTATGATAAACAACAATAACAAAAAGGAAAACACTATGATTACAGCACAACACTATAACAAGTTAAGAGAACAGGAAGATAAGATTAAAAAGTTTTACAGTAATGTATCAGTAGGATTTGGCGTAGTTGGATTACTAGCCATGGTATCTGCTGTTGGCGCTATAGAAGCTGACCATTACCTATTTGCCGCTTCAGTGGCTTCATTGGGTATCTTTAGTTTTGTGACAACATTATACACACAAGAACTATCTAAAATACAACCAATCGTAATTGAAGTTGTAGAAAAGGAGGTGAAATAATGATTACAGTAAATAAAACAGCAAAGACTTTAGAAGAAGGTATTACTAATATGACTAATGCTATGACGGAAGACTATGGTAAACACTTTGGCCGTAGTGACAATGTTGAAGTTAAAAATAAAATGTGGAAAGAATACGCTGATGGTTTTAGTAGAACAACTGGTAAAAAGTTTATCAAAGTTGTAAATAACGGTAGTGTAAAAGCTTTTATATACATGGTTAATAAATCAGCATGTGGTAGATTTAAAATGGGTGATATTTTAAAACCTGCCGGTTGGAGAGCTCCAGCACTTAACTCTCCTAGAGGTAATGTGTTAGAGGGAAACTATAACATTCAATGGACAGGTCCATTATATTTAAGATAAACAATAAAGGAGAAAACACTATGATACTACTAACTGAAATAAACAAACAATTAACAAACCTTAATGTTGAAGATTTGAATATTACAAAAGATTATATTTCTGATCTGATTAAGACTAAAGTTAAATCAATGATGAGAGTCGGACTGAAAGTTAATGTTGTTCAGAAAACTAAAAAAACTGCCGGTGTTATTACAAAAATAATGAACGCCAGATGTTTAGTTAAGATGACCGTAAGTGGAACAATATACAGAGTTCCAATGACAATGTTGGAGGCAGCTTAATGAAAAAAGGAAAATGTAATGTGTGTAGTAAAGTATTTACACCAAAGAAAGATGTTTCTATTAGAGGAAGACTAGGACCGATACCTGTTGATCTATGTAAAGGTTGTTTGCCTAAAGTATTGAAACATGATGAATTAAGTTTAAGAGATACAAGGAGATAATATGAAATACGGTGATAAAATTATGAATACTGATTACTACAATGATTTAAAAAGAACAAGTAATAATCTTGCTAAAAAATACTTATCTCACCCTTTAGAGTGTAGTATCGCCAAAGGTATTCCTATGAAGTTTTTACCTTTGTTTAAAGAGTATAGTAGAAAGGTAAAAGGTTTAAGAATTAGATATAGAGGCAATTCAAAACCTGGTTATAGAAGACCTAGAGACTTTGTTCATATGGCATATGCCGATACTTTTGCCATTTATGTGAGAGGCGAATAGTGAAAAAAAATAATAAAGGTTTTACATTAATTGAATTACTTGTTGTTGTGGCCATCATTGGTATTCTGGCGGCTGTCGGAACTGTTGCTTATAATGGTTATACTACAGCGGCTAAGAAATCTGTAACCAAACACAACCACTCCATCATATATAAAACTGTGTTGTTGGAAACAAGAAGATGTTTAATAGATTCATCTTCTAACATGTTTGTATTGAATGGAAAAGCTTTTCTTAATTGTTCAGATTTATATGGATCAAATCCTAGTTCTAGTAAAATTAATAAAGCAATGCAAAAGTTTTTTACTGCTAAATTTGAAAATGCTTTTAATAAGAATGCTCGTGTAGTTTGGCCAGGACCATATCAAGGCACTTGTTATCCATCTGGTTCACAAAACTCAAATTTAGGAGAGCAAGGAGTTCATCACCTAGCTGTTGGTGTTTATCCAAATAGTGTCTTTTTGATCTTTAATACATGTGTTGAGGATAATGGAAAAGCACTAACTAAAGAAATAGAATTACTTGATTACTAATATGAAAATAGATATTTACTTAAAGTGGTTAGCAACCTTTCTATTAATAATAGGTTGTGGTTTTAATGCCGTTAACATATATCCACTTGGCCCAATAATTACAGGATTTGGTGGAATATTCTGGTTGATTGTAAGTATAATGTGGAAAGAGTGGTCGTTGATTGTGACTAACGCTACATTATTGTTTGTCAATTATGCTGGCCTAATCTATATTCTGTTTTTTAAGCAGGCATAGTTAAACTACACCTGCCTATATCAATTAAATTCCTTGTAATCGTGGATCGTTAGAAAAAAGATTTTTCTTTGCCTTAGGTCTAGCAATACTATCTTTACTTCTTTTTCTTAATTGAGCTCTTGTAGAAATTTCTTTACTAATCTCTTTTCTTCGAGCTCGTAGGTCTTTTACCAAGTCCATACTATCTCCTTTTAAAAGAGCGTTTCTTCAACCGTTATGGTCTACTTCCGTCCGTTTCAGGATAAACGTTGTGGTATTATTTATCCGTTTCTTCTTCGTATCTTTTAGAACAACCACCCCAGTCCTCATTGTCATCATTAATGATAACACCTCTGTTATGTTTTTCTTCCAGATATTTCTGTTCTTCGTTCATAATTATACTTATATCGGAAAGTGTAAATAATTGACAGCTATTTTGTAAATCGAGTCAACGGATTGTAAAGGGAAATTTACAGTATTGTAAATGCTGTCACACTAACAATCGCCATAACAACTGCGAAAACTCCACAGATTGTGTAAATTCTATTAGCCATGTTTCTTCCTTTTCTTCACAATCTTTTTCTTAGGCTTTTCAATTAGCTTACGGAAATAGATGGTGAGTGGTGAGTTGGGTTGATATGAATTGTATTCGATTTTGTTTCTTTTCACAGAGTTTACTTTTATTTAGTAAACTAGAATACTTTAAAATGGATAGATGAAAATTCGTTTAACTTTTTAGCTGCTAGATAGAATGATTTAAATGTTCTTTGTTTATTAGTTGTTGTTTCAAATTTGTAAATGTAATATAATAATACAATACCTCTTTTAATTTCATAATCAGAAAGTTTATCTTGTTGTCCACTTACAGTAACAAGTTTAAATTTATCTTTCTCTACAAATTCTAAAAAGTCTTTATCCAGACTTGATGTTTTAAGTGTAGATAAAACAGTGCCTTTAGTTTTTAACCTTAATGCTAGACCTTCAAATAATCTAGTATCTTTAAATTCTTTATCTACAACATCAGAAGATATAGCGCCATCAAATGTTTTTTGTTCTACGGGTTGTCCTTCACCATAAGTTTTTATTTGACCTGATGCGCCTCTTGGTCTAAATCTAAATCTATAATCAACTGTCTTTTTAAAGACTTTCATTTTAAGTAATATATCAAAATAACTATTACCACAATCAAATTTAAACTTTTCTATTATACCATCATATCTTAAACTATTAATATACTTAGCATCTGTCTGTACCTTTTGTACAGTTGCTATACTTTTAGTAACTTGTTTAAGTGATATACCTATAATCTCTTTTGCTTTAAACTTCTTTGATATGTAAGCGTTTAACTTTTCTATATCATTATTTTGTGACACATCTTTGTATAGCTTAGCTACTTCTTTTGTTAATACACTTATACTTGATTTCTTAACTGCCCATAGGTCAGATGGATTCCAGTTATCTTTTTTATCTGGTAATATCTGTTCATCTGTAAGTTGATTTAAAAATAAAGGTTTACTCTTATCACTATCTCTATAAAAAATGTATTGTTTCATTGTGGTAGGATTCATAATATTATCACTGATACCTTTAAATGATCTTTCAAAACTATCGTGCCAATCTTTACCAAAACTAAATCCTATTGCTTTGTTTATGTTTTGTTTAGATTGTAATTTAGCACTTGTTAATAGATAACGCACACCATCTTCTTGTTGTGGTATAGTAGGTTTACTTGCGGCTAACGCATTTCCTTTTTCATCAAAGACATTTTGTAAACGCCCACCTGATCTATAATAACGCCAAGTTAATTGACCCATTGTAACATCAATAATATTATCTCTTGTCTTTTCATTAAACTTAACGCCCTTTACATTTGACAATACCGATAGAACACGATTAAACTCTTTAGGGTCTGCGATTGTTTTAACCAATGGAATATTACTCATTGTGCCATCATTGGTTTCCAGATAGAGATTACTCTTATCTTTTCCCAATACACTTACAAACGATTTAAACATTGGATAACGCTTTAATATCGTTTTAAATCCATAGTCTCCTTGGTAATACTGTTTTGCCATAATTCCTTTATACACTACTATTTAGAGAAAGTCAAGTAAGTATTGGGTAAAAAATATAATGCTTTATTTCACTTTCGATTAGACTTGACAAATCATCATATATATGGTATAATGATAGTTTAAAAGATTAAGAAAGGATATAATAAGAATTTATGAAAGCTAAAAGTTTTGACAATATTGATTGGTTAAAGTATATAAATTTAATGGAACCATTACCCTCACTTGAGGAAGCTTGTAAGCGTTATGAAAACAATCTAAAATCCATTATCTCTAAAAATTTAAAGTATAAGAAAACACCTGTACTCATGTTATCGGGTGGTGTTGATTCTATGATGTTGGGAACAATACTTAAAAAACACTTTGGTTTAAAACACTCAATCACAGTAGCATGTATCAAAGATACCCACGATATAATACAAGCACAGAAGAGCGCAAAGATGTTAGGTATATCCAATGAAGTCGTTGAAGTAACTTATGATGAATTAATAGATAACTTTCCATTGGCACAAGGTAAAGACATCACAACTACATTTTCTTTAATCTATTATTTAATGTTTTCTTTAGGTCTATCAAAGACAACCGTAAAAAACGTTGATCTAATTAATGGAGATGGCGCAGATACACTATTAGGATCAATTGGTCATTTTATGTATGTTGATCGCCCACACATTGTAGAAAAATATAACGTGACAGATGAAGAAGCAAACACAGCGGTTAAGATGAGATTTTATGAAGTCGCATCAGACCCTACTCGTAAAAAGGGTAAAGGCGCTGGTCATCTGTTTGTACAAGCAGCAAAAGAGCACGGGTGCAATCCAGTCATGGCGTATAAAGATAGGAAAGTATTAGAATGGGTAAATCGTTTACCTTATGACTTTGCCAATGGGGGTCGTTATCCTAAAAACAAAAGACTACATAAAGAGTTTATCAAATACATGGGTTACGATAATCCACACGAAAGAACAGTCATGCAGGTAGGAACTGGAATATACGATACAATGAAAGACTATCTGATAAAAGAATATAAGACTACGAGTGCCAACGCAGCGGTTAATCGTATTGTAAAAACATCAAGTACACTTCCGATATAACAGAGATTACTCGCTATTTTTTCGAGTCGCTGGACGGGTGGCTTTCTGAAGTATTTTCTGAAGTAGTTAATGGACGAATCGCTATGTGTTTCCCTTTAGACTCTATGGATCCCTGTGACCATTCAACATGGATATATATAAGTTTAGAAATCTCACCAAATACTAGTCAAATAACCCCTATAAACACTCGCAAAATAAACCAAAATAACCGGTTGACAAATGGGTTAAAATATGATACAATAGTCATATGATTAACAAGGAAACACAAATAAACAAAAAGGAAACTATGACTTATACAAACTATACAATGTTGACTGCCAAACAACAAAAAGAAAAGAAAATGGTTAAATTAACACCAGCTGAGATAGGTGAAAAAGTTAAACAAATTGCTGAATTACCAACTCATACTATGGTAAATGGTAAAAGGTATAATCTTAACTCTACACAAATTAATCATAGATTTATGATATTAAGTAGTGATTTACCTATGGCTCTTAACGCAGTCGGTGAAGATTACGAATATGCAACTCATACATACCTAAACGGTAATCAAATAGCGATGTTATCTAACGCTGGTGATACTTACTATATTACACAAAAGACTAAAGATAAGTTAGACGCTAATTTAATAGATATTACCGACAGGCGAAACAAATCAATAAAGAATGGTTATACATTTGAACACCCAGTGCCATGTACAATCATCAGAGACGAAATGGCTAAAGTTGATACTATACAAGAAAAGAATGAAGTATTAATGAGATTAGCTTTAAATGTTGTAATATTGTCTAGTGAAGAAGATAAGACATTACCAAGACAAAACATGCCAACAGATTGGGATGGTCATAATGTTTGGGCTAGATATGAAGCTGCTGGTTTACAAGTAATGGACGAGACTGTGTCTATGCATGGACCTATCAGAAGATAGTTTTATTTGACTTTCTTCTATTATCAGACGCCTTCAAATATTGTAAGTTTGTGATAGTGTGTAAGCCACTTATGTTCTTACCATTTAACGGAATGATATGATCAACCTCATAACCAATAGGACATTTAGAATAAAACTCTTTTATGATAGATAAGTTCTCATTAGGTAATGTTCTTTGTTTAAGCCTTTTTGAGTATATACAATTTCTTTGTTTATAACGATTATCTGTTGAATAGTAATTGCGTTGATATTCTCTAATGCGCTCTCTGTTCGCATTCACCCATTTAGTAAAGTAACCTTTCGCTGTTAATTTCTTTTGTGATTTACCTTCAGTTATTTTACGACATGGAACACAAGTCCGTGAATAAAACTTTTCTTTAGATTTAGGGTGTTTTCTAATGACCCACATATATGGACCAGGACCTTTACAATTTCGACACTTAAAGGTTTTTAGATGTGTCGGTTTTTCAAGTTCTTTCATATATCTATTTATAAGACTTATGAGTGTTTATATGAAGAAAAATATACTCGAAAAAATTTTACTTTAAAAAAAAAATTTAAAGGTAAAATATATGCACCCCCGTATAGAAACGTTTATAGTTTAGATTGCTTGCTAGCTCTATAAGGCGGCACTTCACACACGCAATTTGACTATGGATTTAAATCTATCGTAGAGCCTCTGTGTGTCACGGCGCCAGTAGTATTGGAAGTCTTCGTTCCTTCTATTGTTTCTAACGTATTGCCAGCTACTTCAACGGTATAGTTGCCGCCTACCTTTAAGTTGTAATCACCGCCGGCATTCATATTAATCTTTCCTTGTATAGTGTGTATATTCACATCACCTGAGTCTACTTGTATATTAATGGAAGCGCCGGCGCCTATCTGTATATCGTAATGATTGTTAGCTGTGTTACTCTTATTGATATACAACTTATGTCTTCCATCTATTGTAATGTCTGAGTTGCCGGTGATCTGAACTTGTTCTTTGTTGGACAGCAATCTATAGCTCTCTCCCTTTATAATCTCTACCTTATTCCCTTGTGAGTCTATCTCATATGATGTCCCTGTTCTATGTCGTTGATGTATTCTCTCATTAGACAATGTGTCATCATATTCCATTAGATGGCCACTCTCGCTCTCAAAGACATTGTTGTAAGGATAGCTGGCGTTGTATGGGATCGCCGGCTGGTCAAATGTGTCGCCATCAGAAGCAATCACTGAAGAGCCATCGGCATTGGGAAAGGCATTGAAGTCTGCTGTGGCTACTCCAGTTATACGAGTAGCGATACGTAATGTATTAGCCAAATGAGGTTTGTCAATATTATTCACAGCAAGTCTATTGGTATCAGGCTCGTCCTTATACTTAGGATAGATACCATTGGGATCATAGAAGCCACTCGACTGAGACAACTCCGCTGGCACTCCAGGAAGTGTTCCCATTATGATCATCTCTTGTCTTTCATTCCCATCTCTAAAGTAGCCAAGAACCCAAGAGCCTTCGACTAGACCAGTGGCGCTCTGACCAAGACCAGAGATCCCAGCTGACGTAGAGGGAAGCATAGTATGCGCCCAAGGTAGATCGGCTGTAGGCAATATTGTTTTGTTAGACGTATGATGGCCAAGAGCTCTCACACGTACTCGTCCTACTTTGTTTGGATCGTTCCTATCTTCGACTACACCAGAGAACCATAGAAAGCCTCCTAGTCCTATAAATTTGTCATTAACCATTTTCTTTTTTACCGATATGCCTCTTGTTTTAATACGGTCACCTTACGCTATTTAATAGCATTTAATAATACCCTACGCAAGGTGGCGCTTATTGTTTAATTTTGTTAATATACTTATTAAGAGTCGCAAGATGGCCTTTAACTTTAAGTAAAATAGGGTCTTTTACGTAGTTCCAGGGACTTTCTGCGGCTTCCGATGGACCTTTGAAGAACCTTAGGATATGGTTTCTTTCACGTGCCTCATCATTCGCTGTGGAGTAGTCATCTATGATTGTCTTAATTCTGTCTTTAATATTCATAATTCATTCTCGTTCATTTGTATTTATCTTACATTCATATGAGAGATTGTGTTCTCATCGCCACCTACCATCATAACCATCAAAAATTTAGCGACTCTTCTGCGGTTCTCTCAATTCTTCTTATAGATCGTCAATAGCTGAGGCTCTATAAGGGCCTCCGTCTTGAGCTTCATTATTTGTAAAGAGTTCTATACTCTCTTGTGGTAATGATACGTTAAAACTATCTTTAATTAACTCTAGCGCTAGTGTGTGGCGCTTATTGAGTGTTGAAACATGGTGTCTCGCCGCACTTATCAAATAACGACCAGATAGATATTTGTCATTGTCTTTTACGTCATTCTTACTGTTTGGCGCATACTTTGGTAATGTGAAGTTCACTACATCACCTACTCTTAATTCTGTTGTTCCTGGCGCTGTTATCTCTATCATTAGACTATTAGCGGCGATGTGTTGTGATACTCTCTTTTGTAATATGTTTCTACTGTTCGGTAGTTCGTGTGTGTCATGGACTTTACTTGTCTCTGATTGATAGTATATCACACCCTCATTCTTATTGCCAAACGTCTCGCCATTGTCAAAGTTAAACAGTGGCAATATACCATTATCGCTTCTCTTGTCACCATTGCTATCTTGTTCTAAATGATTTTGTTTGTTATACTCTTTATGGTAATCAAAGTCTGATTCACTAAACGTCTTGTTATATAGATCGTGTGTGATTAATCGACTTGCATAGACGCCATTTGCTGTGTTGTTCAATGTGTCGAATTGTTGTAATATTTTAAAGTTCTCTACTGATTGTAATGCATAGACCGGGTCTTCACCAATGTTCTTTATCTTAGGTGAGTAATGAGCCTTGACTGGTCGTGGTGTTCCATCTTTCTTACAAAATAGTCCTTCGTATGATTTAAAATTAAATCCATCGCCATTTTCAAAGAATAGAAATCCACTGTTCTCATAGTGTAATGATTGTGCGTTCTTTCTTAAATTCTCTATCGCCATCGTTGGTTTCAATCTTGGGATAACAAACTTGTGATTGCTCTTTGTATCTTCTATGATCAGGTCTTTCTTTGTCTTTAGATAGTTGTAACAGATGTCTGTAATCATCTGGTCTATGTTGCCTGTGAATGCTTGTGATACTCTTGTTTGATGATTACGAATAGCCTCTATGGATATAAACTTTAGTGTGTATATTTGTGATCTAGGATTGGCGCCACTTCTGTTCTTTAAAGCGTAAACAAACATAGGGTGACCTGTGGCTACTGAAAAGTCAAAGCCTTTATCTGTCCCTGGTGTTCTAAAGAAAAACTCTACTCGTTCAAATCCTGTAATAGGCAATGTCTGTATGGCGTTAGTCGCATCAAGCAACGTCATGTCACCAGATAGAAACTTGCCATCTAAACTTTCGTATATGCTGATCTCTTGGACTAGACTTCTGATTGATAATCGTTTAGGTGTGTCTGATCCATCAAATGATTGATATGATATTAATATGACATCGCTTAATTCAAAAGCGCCTGGTCTATCTACCTTTGTAGGCATTAATTCCTCACTAGTTTATTAAATTCGTCTATAAATGTATTTAAGTATGATGGGTTAAGTAAATTGATTTGTCTTCTCTTGTCTTGTAGTCTTTGTTCAAACTCTCTATTAGACACACTCAGCGCCCCCGTAGCGTCACTGTTCACCTCTATTAGATATGAGTAGTCATCTGGTCCATTTCCTGTTCTCTTACCACTAGATTGTGTCAACTCATAGTGATGTATGCCTTCTGGATTAGTGTACTTCTCTTGTAAAAATGTCTCAAAGTTTTGTTCACTCATTGGCCAGTCATAATAAGCATCTGTTACATTGTTTGTAAGTAATACAACCCAATGATATTCTGCTGAACCAAAGTGTTTAAATGCTGTGTCTTCAGGTCTCTCTCCACTTGGTACATCATACTTGTCATACAAACTCATTTCGTTTATGACTTTCTCTCTAACCTTAACACGAGTCATTAGATCGACAACTATCTTCTGGTTACCATCGCCTTTTAAATCGTAAAATCCTTTTTCTATTTTTCTAAAATACATACTAGTGACCTATCGCTATTGTTTCTTTTGTCATTATTTCCATCTCTGTAAATGTCAAATCCATTTTAGTTAATACTGGCGCAGCGCCTTTGTCGTCACCTTTAAATGTAGTGAACACACCTTCTGGTGAGTAATCTATTGTCATGTCTGTCAATGCACATCTACTGATCTTTGGTATGTACATGTTGGCGCCATCTCTATACATGTATGTTATTTGAAATTGTGCTGGTGCTGTTAGATAACCTTCACCTGCTTTCTCTGGCATCATGTGAAATTTAAACATAGATAAAATCTTTTGTATATCGTCTTTCTCTTTCTCATTCTTTGGAGAAAACTCAAACGGATAGTTAAATGTTCTAAATGGTACTCTTTCGAATACGAGTTCTGCGTTTGGATTAATTGATCTACCTAGACCTTTATCTAATGCGCCACCAAATCCTGGTAATGCTATTTCAATAGCAGCCTTTGAGATACCTTCTATAAATGTTTTACCTATATCACCAGCTTTTGACATTGCGTCACCTAAACCTTTTATATCCATTAGACCAGCCATTTGACCAGCAATACCTGTATCAACATTTCCATATCCAACTTTGTATTCAAATTTAGTTCCTTGTGATGGTGTATATAATATTATACTATCTGCTATTCTGTCTTGGTAAGCATTTGTCTTTGTGTCCATACCAGATGATTGTTTTCTTAATATCTTATCTGATAATTGAAATCCTTGTTTCTTTAATCTCTTTCCACGCTCTTGGTTTGTCAATCGTCCCTCACCTACTGTACCCATTGACTCTGGATACACACTTCTCATATCGCCGTCCATACCAGTACCACCATATCGTGTATCTGTATTTTCTATAATGTCAAATATAATGTAATGACCTTCGCCTAGTTGTGCTGTCTCTTGTGGGTAATATAAACTACCATATGAATATGGATTGGCCTCTGGCCCCATGTGTGCCACAGGACTTTTTGATAAGTCTAGTGGTGATTTGTTCGCAAGTTTAGCCGCTAGTTTCTTGGGTTGTCCCAAGGCAGCCATCTTATTAGTGAAACCACTTAATAAGTTACCGGCGATCTTTTGTTTAATTATGTTTGAAACCTTACTTGTAAAACTCATCTAAATATCCTTATGAGTATATT
>OLHU01000158.1_pt1 | contig 12255 bp, 2 predicted proteins | sample 1609321 | NCBI WGS metagenome assembly OLHU01 (sample SAMN05416716, study PRJEB24817) | seawater metagenome | isolation source: Sea water | place: Canada:Atlantic | collected 2013-07 | reverse complement strand
AGTGAAGAAGCCAATGCTCGTCTACAGGAGACCATCGACCGACTTAACGAACAACTTGCTGAAAAGGACCTTAACTTGAATGACCTATATGATCTTCTCGCGAGCAGAGACAAATTGATCATAGACAAAGACGAATGGATTAATTCTCTCCGGTATGATCTTTCGGTTGCCAATGATCTTGTCAACGATCTCAAACGCGGTGCCTCCGATGACCCCAACCAAACCCCATCTAAGAAACCCAGTCTACAATCCACCGGCTCCATCGCCTCTTCATCCCCCATGGACGACCCCAAGGCCAATCTCAATCCATTGATGTTATCATCATCTGAGGATGAATCCAATGCCTCTGAAGACTCCGGTCCCTCCTCCATAGGTGAAGCCTCATACTCCGATTCCATCTTCGAATCTGATGAAGAAAAGGAACCTGAGGATGATGGTCATCCTGAAGCAGGCAACTCTGCTGCAGAGATCTGCATTCCAGAACCCTCTATCTTCGGCACTCAAGGACATCCTATCTTCGGCACTCCCGACCTTACTGAAATTTAGTGGTCATTTTATTCTGTTCAAGATTCGTATCTTTTGAATCTTTCTTGTGTGACACTTCTGTATATATAAACTTGGTAAACGTGTCGAATACTAAACAAATCGGTATTGCTCCAGTAGTCCGGATATTCGTAGTTTCTTTGGTATATCAATTAATTATTCTGTAAAAGAATCGCGTATTCTTCCAGAACAATTCCTTGCTTTCAACTCGTAATTTCCTTATCTTCTGCTTCCAAATTGGAATCCCAACAATCCTTTTTCCTGATGTACGGTCAGGAGGTATTGTCGTGTTTCCAACGCAACTGATGTGTCGTATCCTCATTTGTGTTCACCGTTCCAGCGCTGTACATTCAATTGATAGCTCCGTGTGGTTCTATCTTCAAATGGAAGCGCTAAGTTGCAATATCTTGCAACTTATCCATATTCTATTAAGCGCTTTCTGAAGCGCTGCTTCTTACGCGCCCTTTCTGTCGCCCCATCAGCGTTCTTCTGGCTTCCCAAAGCTCCGCTTTGTGTTTAGCCTTCGTGACTCTGCGTCCGGTGCTCCTTCAGCGCTATTTCGCTACTACGTTTTTCTCTGATTTGTGGTCCGCAGTAAATTGCGGCTAAATCTCCGATTACGTAGTCCCTTTTTAATTTGAGTCGTCCACTTTGACTATACTGGTCGTATGTCCGGTGCACTCCGACTTCGCTATCCCCATTCTGCGTCTATATACCCCAGTTGGTATTAGTACTGCCAGAATCTGTATATCTCGTATCAGGTTGGTGTTTTTCATACCTCCCAATTGTGGCAATCGTTTCATTCCAGAATTTCAATTTACCCAACCTGACCTTCCTATTTCACCATCCGTTCTCAATGACGTCTTCTTTTATTCAGAGTTATCACTGGCCGTCACGTTATCATCGCGTTCCTGGTCCTTCATATACGATATCTTCGTTTTGATTTAATCGAAATTTCTCAGTCCAAAATGCTGGGTGATGACTCCTTCAGCATTATATCCTTGTTAACTGGCTGCTAGATCTTTGCAGTCTAAGAGTTTCTTTGAATCTTTTCTTTAATGTATTCCTTTTTATGTCATAGAGTTTACCCTGTAGAGGTCGTGTGACGATTTGCTGAAAACTGGTACGGTAATCTTCAGTAATCGCGTTGCTACGTGGCAAGCTGTTGTTCGCCACTAAGTGTAATCTCGTGACATCGCTTCTCTTCCTTTCGCTTCCTTTCCCCTTGTATTTTTCCAATAATCACAGTCTTTTGTACCCGAAATGCATTACACAAACTACTAGATCTGAGTTGAATCGTCTTAATAGTTTTGCCATTTACATCTTGCTTTCTGAATCTTTATTTATGATCCATCAGATTTCAGGCTATTTCCTTTAATCGCTTCCAGTGCAGGTACATCGTTTTGTTGTTTGCCAGACGTCTCCAGTTCAACATTTTTCACCATCCTCCTGCCGATTTGAGTTTCATTCGGACCGTTTTGTTCAATTTCAATAGGCTGCTGTCCTTTACCAAGTGTAGCTTTTCCTTTAAAAATTTTCCTAAAATTTTCTTCCAATCAAATCTTGACAAATTTCAAACTCGACCCAAGAAGATGGAGACGTTGTGTACGTTTTCTCTGCTCTCTCTTGCCGGTCTTTTGTCATAAGGTCTTAAACCTTTTCCAGGTTTCTTTACTTTCTCTTCCTCTTTTTCCTTCATGATTCCTTCATGCCGCTTTTTACCTCCCCAATATCAGGCGCTCCTGTATTGTTTCATTTATTCAAATGCGCTTTCGTTTCGCAACACTTTAGCTCGTATTTCTCTGAGCAGATCACATTTTAGTGACTTTGTAAGGATATCAGCTAAATTCTCTTCCGATACCACGTGAGATAAGTCAATTAACCCATCTTCCAGTTGATGCTTGACCCAAGCCAACCTATATCCCATGTACATTGAAGATTTACTTATTTTGTCATTGCGAATCCCTTCAAGACTTGCCTTGTTGTCTATTTTAACAGGTGTTGGTCCTCCATGCAGAAATCCTGTTTCGCATAAGAAGAACCTTACCCCAAGTAGGTGCTTTATGCACTCCACACTGGCAATAAGTTCAGAATCTCTTGAAGAGAGTGCAGGTATGCTCTGTAGTTTGCTCCTCCATCCGAAAATGTTGTCACCATATCTCATGAAATAACCGTAATGGCTTTTTCTTGTGATAGGACAGTTCGCGAAGCTTGCATCTGAAAAAGCATTCAGTCCCGCACCACCCTCTGTTTTCCAGAATGTAAGGACGTGATCATCCGCTGTATCTACAAGATACCATGCTAAGTGGTTGATTGCTGCAACAACATTCTTGGTGTTTCTGCATCCTGCAAATCTCGCACATACGGCTGCACTGTATGCGCAGTCTGGTCGAGTATGCAGTACAATGTAGGCTGCCAATCCCAACACCGATCGTGAATCATAGTCTGAGTATGAGACTATGGGATTAGCCTCCGAGGTTTCTTCGAAAATGTCCTTAGAATATGGATCTATTGGATATTTCAACTTACCCCCTTTCGGATGTGCTCCTTTTTCGTTCTTAATTTCTTCCAAAAGTTGCTTAAGTTTCTTCAGTAATTTCGGAACTTTAAAAGTCATATATCCTTTTTCTCTGTCAATTTGAACAAGCATAGAAAGGTATTCAATTTGATCACCAGAGCTTTCTTCTGGTGAGGCATTGAATTCCTCAAATAGCTTTTCCTCAAAATCCTGACGCATCCTACGTCCTTCCTGATCATTCGAAAATGATAGCAACGCATCGTCAACATGGGCCGATACCAGTCCAAAACTATGTTTCATATTTTCTATTGACGGCTCTTCAGTTAAACCATGTGTCGATCCATTTCCGCAATTGCCTCTTTTATAGAAACAGCACGGATCGATTTTGCTCTGGGTGAAGCCTGGTCCACCTTCGGCTTCTGGTTTAATAATGAAATCCCGATATTTCCTGAAGAAGATCAATGGTGAAGCTCTAGCTCCATAAAGAGACCTTTTTACTTTGGCATATTTAGCCAATCTCCCATTAGGGAGTCTCGGTATTAAATCTGGTCGATCTGTTAAAACTTCTTCTAAGTTTGATGGGATCTTCACATATAACGGACCAAATTCTTCATCATCGTATTCTGCTGTCAAAAATCCTCCAGCCACGTCAAATGTCGATATGGAGCAGTCGTATTCCAATGATATGGCTAAAATTAGCCTTACAAATTCTGAATTAACTGTAGGAGAATACAAGTCCTCTTTGTTTCTCGGGAACTTGTCTCTAGTCTGTGCTGCCACTATTCGACACTTTTTCCTGCTAGCTTCTCCTGTAGCGCTGTATTTTTGAGTTAAGACCCATAATAGCGGCACTACATCAGCTCCTTCTGGATACCTGTCCACTAATTCCATGGTTGGGAAATCCTTGTGAAGTCTTTCCCATTCAGCAATAATAGGAGGGACCCATTCATCTCCATCCCATCTGTTGATCGCTTCCACAACTGATTTTGGATTTGGTTGCATTTTTGCTACTTGCATCACATATGCTCGTATCTTTTTAGATTGATAGATGAGAATATTTTCAGGATCTCTTCTATGTGCTTTCGCTGCTCTTAGCACATCGTCTAAATCTTTCCTTAGAGGTCGTCCTTCTTTTTCTCGAAGGTATGTTTCACAATCCTGTAAAACAGTGCATACTTTGGCTGCTGATCTCTCTAGATATTCGCTGTATGGTAGACTGTCTTTTGCTAAGTGTAGTTGATTCACTCCAAGTCCTCTTAAAATTTCTCCAGTTAACTCGCTTTGTGCTTGCTCCGTTACATTTTCCAGTTTCTTTTCTTTAGCTTTGACTTGTCCTACTCGTTTTATGAATTCTTCTCGTTCACTGTTATCCATATCATTTTTATCGACTTGAAGGTTATACTTTTTGTCGAGAGCCCATGATATTGCATCAGTTCCTTGACTTTGCTTCATGATCATTTGTACTCTGCTGGATAGTACTGCTGCTACATTGTCATCTTCTCGTGACAATGCGCATACTCTCAATTGAGTGGCTATATTGCTTTGCCGTAATGCTGGTATAAACAATGCATGTGTTCGTAGAACCATATTTGTTGGATTCATACATTCCACAAAAACTTGTCCATGTTGTATTGCATAGACAAAGTCCGGCCATTTACCTCCAGCTTCCCTGTATTCTTTTACCGTTTTAGCATGTTTATATAAATCATACCTTTGTGCAGTTCCAGTTCCCGGTTTCTTCGGGTTCAACGGCGTAAAACGGATTTTCTCGTCTGGTTTGTTTTCAAAAATGTTCTTTGCGAATGCTATTTCTCTTGCTTCCAGCGTATCCCGTTTTCTTACTCCTCCTGGAGCTGGTAATCTCCTATGTGGTTTCACCCTTTTCAGATCCTTATTAGAAAATGGTGAAATACCTGGCGAAAATTCTTTCACCTTCGGTTCTGCCGGATAATAATTCGTGCTTTTATTCCCATCTGAATCATATCCGTTTTTCTCCCCCTCAGACTTACGTTTTCTGCGTTGAGTCTGACTTCGACCACTTGGTCCACCGAACCGAGGTGTCGAGAATTGACGCGTCCTCCGACCTGCCGATCTCCTATCAACAAGTTCATCCTCTTCATCGCTATCCAATGCTGCTCCTTCAGCATCCTCTTCACTCTCTCCTTCTCCAGATGATGCTCCTTCGTCACTATCAGGCTCATCATTTCTGGTCTTACCTCCCTCGATGGTCATATCTTCCGATTTCTCATTTAGTTCATCATCATCTAATCTTAACATCGAGTACATCTCTCCATGTACGTCCAAAAAGGGAACCACTCTCATTGGTCTTCCCGTAAATCGGTTCATACAAATTATTCCCATTTCTCTTTCTCCACTGTATTCATTGAAGCATGCGCTGAGTGCTGCATCTATCAGCACTCTGTCTTTGCTATCTTGGTTCACTGGCGAAAATAATCCAGCATCTTTCAGTAACATTGGTCGTTTCGTCAGGTCCCTAATAAATTTTACGTTGTATTTATTTCTCACTTTCAATGTTACCAGACTGAATGTCAAAAATCCCTTGTTTTGAGGAATTCCCATAAAAAGTCCAAAATGCCCCATACTTTTCATTGAGCTAGCCTTTACAGGCTGGGCCATCGAACCTTCGCCTTGGATTGTCATGGCTCCAAATGGTGCGGCAAACACTGACATATCAACCATCTCTTTGAAAGTAACCACAAATGGTATTTTAGTTACCGATTCCACTAAACATTTGAGTTTTGAGTGTAACCATGGGCGTCGTCCAATTAAGCATACAGCGTGTTTGAAAGAGCGAGCCCAGAATACAATATCCAGGTATGCACTTCTGAGTTGAATGCTCGTTAATGCCATTACCTTACTCATAGTGCTTTCTATTACTCCATTTTGTGGGGATATTCCTGGAGAATTTGTAGTCAGATTTACAACATGATGGTAACACCATCTGGCAACTTTTCCTAAGCACTCTTGGGCCCCCTCCACACTGTACCATAATGAGTCGCAATCTGCATGAATGTGAATTAAAGACACACCGAGTTTGGTTCTCATGTATTTGTAGATAGTGTCCAAAGCCTCAATAACTTCCGTATGATCTTTAAGTGTTATACCCATTGGATACCCGGTGTTATTGATCTGTGCCAATAGACCCACATGTTCGCCTTCAATAGAACCGTCTTCGAACCATCTGGTAAAGTCGATTGATATTGATTCCCCAATCATATATGCCGTATGATCTGCACCTTCAACTGTCTTTTTCGGTATTTTCCTTCGTCTCAGGTTTCGACATAATTCACAGTCCTCTGAGACTCGTTTCATAATCGGCACTCCATGTAAGCATTCTTCCATCTTAGCAAGTATTTCATCTGACGGATGTCCAAACGCTTCATGTAGTTCCATGGGATCATTCTGTAAGGGGAAACGATGAATGATTCCACCATCTTTGTTTCGATTGAAGCTCCCCTTCACTTTTTCTCTTCGATCTTTTAACTTTTCATATTCTTTCACTTTATTTTTCGGTGTCTGAATATTTACGCAATTTTTCTGTAAATTTCCTTCCTTTTCATCTGCTAAAAGGCCAATTATCCCCCTAGGAGACTCCGCGTGATCATCTGACATTTTTAATTCAATTGGAATTTCACGTGATAAGTAGCATTTGTCACTTTTAAAATCGGTGACGTCATGTAATTCACTTATCGTAATTTCATCCTTCTTTTCTTCAACTGCTTGAGTAATGTCATGGATTTTCCTGCATGAGCATGTTGAATCCACTATTCTTTCTTGACAATCATCGCAGTAGTAGATAATTTCGTCATTTTTACTGCATTGAGGATTTTCTGAATATCCCCTTTTTGTCAACCAATTTTCTACACAGATTTCCTTAAAAGGGTCCAGAGCATTAATGTCTTCCTCTGTCCAATCTGCATAGTTGTCTGAATCAACCCGCTTCATTGATGCGGTGTGAGCATATTCATTATCAGTATTGCCTCCTATGCTCTCCATTTCTTCATCTGTATCACTGAAACATTCCATAAAAATCTCATCTTCATGAACAGAATTGACTTCACAGCTAATTAAAACTTCATCTGTGAAGTTTTTCAATACGGCATCTTTCCAATTCATATGTTTCCATTCACGCAACTCATCTTTATCCCACGTATTTAGTGTTTGGACTTCATAATTTTCATGAGATAATGAGTAGGCAGTTGCTGGTCCTTGCATAAAAATATCATCTTGCGCATTTTTCTTCTTTTCGTCAATAAACTTGAATTTTAGATCACCTTTTTCGGTTACAGTGAATTCAATATACACTGAATAGCACCCATCTGGTTCTCTATGAATAGTTATGATGCTGCCTTGGGGAGTAATCAAGTACCCCTTACCATCCGATCTTGTCCCTAAATAGCATTTAAATCCAAGGTCTTCGAGTACACTGAAGGATAGCAGCCAGTCTTCTCCATTGTTTAGGCAATAAAATTTTACCCGATAATCATTTACACATCCCGCAATCTGGACTTCGAATTCCCCTCCTGCTCCTTCAGTCTCACCATTAGCAGTGAGTACTCTGAGTTTCGAATCTTGTATCCAGTTATTGAGTAACTTTTTCACGTATTTCTTAGGGCAAATATTAACCACTGCTCCTGTGTCTAAGAGCATTTTGGCTGTCAAAATAAACTTGTCATTAGTTTCCATTTTACTTGAATACGTTCGAAGTATTTCACTCAGCCAGTCAGTAGTTTTTGTCCTTGGGATGTTTTCTTTAACTTGATTAACCAGTTGTGGTGCATCCCCTCTTCCAGACTCCTTCTTAGTTCAGTTTCCTTGCACTCGAACAAATCTGGTACTACCTTTTGCATTCGTGCGATTAGCCAATTTCATTTTACTCTTTGTTGATTTCAAAAGATTCAATCTTTTTATGATTTCTTCTTCCTCCTTTTCAACTTCTTGTATATTTTTGTAGGCAACCACCTTTTCATTATCTTCAACGGAGTCTTCATCTTCAACTTCTATAACTTCCTCATTGAGGAGTCGATCATTCAAGATCTGTCTCTTCGACATATGTGCTCTCCAAGGTGAGTTGTCTTTCCTTATAGTGATGCCTTGATTTTTCGTTCTCAAGTTGATGTTCCTTCCTAGACTGTTTAATCCAACACCTTCTTTATTTCCCATTCTTGGTAGGAACACAGTCACCACACATGGCCACACCCCACAGTTATCTTGATGCTGATTAGCACATAGACACTTTTTGGCGTGTAAGGTATGAAATACACATCCATGTGCACATTTCTCGAAGAAAGTAGCAAACCCTGCTACTGATTGAAAATCAACCATATCGTTGTACATCCGGTGCATAGAATCAAAGATTGAATTTTCTAGGTGTGCATAGGATTGTTTCGGCATAAATGAGAGCTTCTGATTTTGATTTGTCCCTATAAATACTGATTCTCCGTCACTGGAGATATCACCCGTTCTCCACGTTTGCCCTCGATTTGTAAGTGGTTGGGCATTTCTACCTGAGTATCCCATTCCTCCTTTTCCTCGACCGCCTTTTCCGCGGCCTCCTTTTCCTCTGTTGAAGGTATTCTTTGGGGACGGGTTTCCTTTGCCATAGTAGTCATTAGGATTATTGTACCCCTTGTATCCTCCTCTTCCGTTGTTTTGCTGATTATTGAAGCTTCCTCTGCCCCCATTTCCTTTGTCGTCAGCTTGATCATTGTCCACTTTATCTCTTGATCGATTTTTACGATATTCTTTTCCAGAAGTGGTGTTATTTTTGACATCTGATGCCCAAGTCACTGATTTGTCAGTTTCTTGATTACCTGTTTTTGTGGAGTTAACCCTTCTCCTGAGATTTTTCACGAACTTCTTCCTTACTCCAGGATTTGCACTGTTAAAGTTTCTCATCTTCTCGTTTGCAGGAGTTCCTCCTTTGTAGGTAATGTTTATCCCTGGTTGACCTGAAGCAGATATGGTTTTCTTAATCCCTTCTGTTAAAGTCCAACCATCTTCTGGATTTAGATTACCCTCATGCCGATTTCTGCATTGCGCACCAAAATAGCATGAATCAGTCAATGAATGTACAGCACATAAGGTTGATCCCATCTCGGATACTGCTTTTTGTACCTGACTAATTTTGTACTTGTTCAGTTGTTCAGTAACGTCTGCTGAATTTGCTCTGACGACCACGCTCAAGGTTGATTCCGTTGAGATAGTTTCATTATCATCTGATTCTTTGGGCTGGTAGGATTCTGTTTTTATTTCTCTCTCTCTGACATAGCCGTCATCAGGCGATGAATTCCACTCTTCTCGTTTCTCTTCATAAGCCTTTTGAAAGAGACACATAATAGATTCAGCAAGCTCCTCTGTGATATCAAGATCTTTATTTCTTCTGTGGAGAACACGGCAGACTGCACTTAACATTACATGCGTTCGTCCACGAATAGATTTCCAAGCGTCATTAGTTTCGATATCTTTCACAAGAGGTTCAAGATCATCGTTTTTCAGTAATACCTCCCCAGTCATATTTTCCCAGTTATTCATAGGATAGACTTCTGCATCACTTCCTTGTGAAGCCAATGGGTGACAAGCAAACATAACTTTAATCAAATCAGCAATGTCTATCACACTTCCTGATGCCACGATAAGTTTTCCGACATCTAAGATCCATGTTTCAAAATCACATCTGAAGAAGTGTTTAGTTTCACCATTATCAAGGACTGGTTCTAGGAGGACTTCATGAGTAATCTGATTTATTAATGATATTTTCGTAACTGTCTCTTCTTTTTCACCGGCTAGTTCCCAGACAACTGCCATACTTGAGTTTCCATAATTGTGCCCGAGGATAGCTTTGGTCAGTGATGAGTTTTCGATATACTTTTCATCAATTCTTTTCACCCCCTCTTCCGTAAACATCGAGTCAAAGTACTTCAGAGCCATGCTTTGTTTGTCTGGATCATTACTGATAAGAAGTTTCCCCATAACTCTGGCCCAAATATCCCAGATGAAGATTTGTCCAGAAAGGTGCTTTATGAAACAATGGAGTGCTTTCTTACCAAGAATTTTTCCTGCTCTTATAAGTTGATCTCTTTGTAGTCCATAAACTTCTGTTCCATTCACACTCGTCATAGTTGTCGAGGGTACCACTTCCAGGATCACTCCGTTCTGTTTCATGTGCCTCATACAAGCTTCAAGTATTTCTGCATTCTTTTCCTTACCTTCGTCTTGTTTTTGGACTACTTTCAGGTTTGCTGCAACTTGAGCTGCGTTGGTTTGGAGTGCTTTATCTTTGTAGTTCGAAGGGCTTGAGACTTTCTTCAGCCAGGGTTGCATCACTCCTGTGTGCGCATATAATGCTGCAAGTTCAAGATCTTTTACTTTAACCATGAATTCTGATTGGTCTTCGTCTGCAGACCGATCAGAGTGCATTATGCTAGTGTGATTTAGCTCGAAATTCATTGATAATAAATATTTCTTAATGAATTCATATTTTTCTGATCCTTCCTTCACATTCACTTGGGAAAGTGGTATGACGAAAGATAAGTCGACTTTGTCTGAGACTTCCCACACTTCCAATCGTAACTGATCGATCATTTCAGGGTCCTTCCCTTCAATGACTTCTTTGACTTGTTCTGGCTTCATTCCAATATCTGGATTGATGTCAATCAGTGATGTCAAAATCGGAAATTGTTCAGTGAATGAATAATCAATACTCTCTATGGTTGATGCTTTTGATTTGGTTATACTTAACCATTTTTCAGCATTTGTTTCCCCAGTTCCACTGGCTGCTCGACTTTCTTTGAAGCTATTCTTGAGATTTGATTGTACCAGATCATATAGTCGATCCAACTCGATCGTTTCTATTGCTCTTGGTACCAACTTCTCTGTGTTTTCATTCTGCAAGAGTGCCGTGTTCGTTAGAACTATCATTCTATCAGCTTGGTTATACCATTCTGAGTCTTGCAGTACAGCATCTACCATAAACTCAATTGGTATTTCCGATGATCCTCCCCCATCATGTATAGACGAGTATATGTTATCCTTGATGACCCACTTATCTCCCTCTGGTTTTTCAAATAACTTCTTTGAAATTTGATAAAACCGATACATTTCTTCGTCATCAGATTCTTCAATCTCGTGTTTCAGTACCTGAATCGCGTAGATAAGCCCATAATTTTCAACTTGGTGAACCAGTATATTAATCAGTGTGCTATCTGCCAGTTGGATTACTCCGTCCACATCTTTGTAGTAATTTGCTATATGCTTTGATCCGTACTTGTTCTGATTTTTGTTCTTTAACCCCAGAAATGTTAAGTTGCCGGAGCTCTTAGACGACTTGATTTTTGATTTCGATCTCGTCATCTTCTTCGTCTCTTTTGTTGCTTTCTTTTCTTATTTGATATTAAGAATATTTTCCACAGGTTTGTGTAGAAAAATCTTGACAACTTTACCAGAAAAACCGTTATTTTCGAATTTTCACCGTAGACTTTGATTTCAATATGGTACCTTGAGTAAATGACTGCTTCAATTGGTAATAAACTGCTTTTAGTTTCTTCAATGAGTCTTGTTGGAAGACTTAGTTGATGTGATCCAGCGTTGTTTTTGTACCTTCTTTGTATTTCAGAAGCTGTCGTAAAAATGTTCAAAGTTCCTTGAATTCTTTCTTCAAATTCAAATGCTTTGATCACCGATAATTCTTCCTCTGCACTTCGATAAATTCGATATCTTATATATTGAACTTTTATCCTTTGAAGCTCCACTTTTTCTCCCCCTCAATTGGCGACTCTTAGTTAGTCGATTGATACTAGATCTGGGAGCGAACCTTCACTGCAGCTTGATAGCCCTGTACCATAGATTTCATAATCCAGAAATAAAACTTCGACACCATTATATTCTCGCCCAAGGTAAATTTTGATCCAATTTTCTTTGATATAAACAATAAGAGTGTATCCCAATCTCATATTGAAGACATATGTCCGAATCGTTTCACTTGTCGGTGCCATTTTACTTCTCAGCTATTCATTCCCAATACTGAACGATGGATTCAATCGTCTATTATCGTAGACCCGGTGCCTCAGTGAATTTACTATCGTAGATCTGCTGAGCGTCCTCACTTTTATCCAGTGAAATCAATAACCGTTATGGGTTATTTTTATCCAGTGAAATCAATAACCGTTATGGGT
>OLHU01000151.1_pt1 | contig 12709 bp, 4 predicted proteins | sample 1609321 | NCBI WGS metagenome assembly OLHU01 (sample SAMN05416716, study PRJEB24817) | seawater metagenome | isolation source: Sea water | place: Canada:Atlantic | collected 2013-07 | reverse complement strand
TACGAGATAGGAGTCCGTCTCGTGGGCTCGGAGATGTGTATAAGAGACAGAGGTACCCTGAGCATAGACTTTAGTCTTGTCTCTCGGATTACTGTGAGGTGCACTCATTCACTCTGCAAGCCAATTCTGTTAACGCCTGATGGCTTGTGTTTGGGTGCACCTTGGCACTGTGCAACTCACTTTCCTACCAACCTCCTCGCCCAAAGGAAATGGATTGTGGTTGTATGGTGCAGGTCTGTCTATCGTTCGGACTTGAAACGGAGATGATCCGCATTTTTCTGGCCCTTTTCAAGGAAAAAGGGCTGTCGGATACTCACTATACTCCATCATCTCTCCACCCCTCTCGCGCAGTTGAGCCTTTCACGGTTCAGCTCGCACCCTAGCAGCCTTGCGCCATTGCGCCGCATCTCTTAGAACGCACACACAAAAAATCTAAAAATATTTAAGCACTGGTTCTCCTCCGGGAGGGCAGTGTCGTAGAATCCCTACATAGGACTACACTACTCAGTAGTGTAGGACTATGTACACCACAGTGCTACAGTCTATCTACTGTACCTGTGTGGGTCTTATGCTACTAGGTTTGGTTATCGCCAACCTATCTAGTACGGAAGGACTAAGTCCTAGTACTTAGTCCTATTCTATAATCTACAGCTGTTCGGTTATCGCCGAACTACTTAGCTAAGTAATAAGGGTCCTGGTTATCGCCAGGGCCATTAGTTAGTAGGAGTGCGTGGCCGAAAGGTTACGTCACCCTACTAACTGCAACTTTCTCCCACAACTTGTAATTATCCATCTCGACCCACCGTATCCAAACGGCTAATCGAGTATCCGATTACTCCTCGTTGTACACCGACCTTAATCGTCATCCACCGCAATTCACGTGTTGGAGAAGATATAAATCGACAAACAATCTTTGTTGAGCTTCGACTTGCCCGTTCTGAATCTACCTCCGAGTCTCATCCCCGATTCTCAAAGGTTACTTTCTATTCGTACCCGCATCGATACTCTCCTTTCTTTCGTCTGCCCCTCAGCGCGACCACAGAAATAAATTTGCTCCAGCAGCATCCAAGGTTCACTTCGTCCGCTCGCTTGTCTTTCGTCTCACAAGTCTTTGATCTCTCGTAGACCCAATTCACTTGCGCTTCCATCGATCTTCGACTTCGGAAAACCTGATCCTTTTCGAAGAATCAAATCATATCGTTCGCATCTCCACCCGTCTCATCTAACATCCTTTGCTGACCTCTCAGTTCATTGATTTTCGCGGAATATTCCCGCAACTCCCAACCAAGGCAAACTCTCGTCCGTCTTGTGTGCTCACGTAACGCTTCCTTTCGGTCCCGTTCTAGAGTATCCCTGCACCATGTCGAATGCCTTTTCGCACCGCAGTCGTCGTCCCGATCTATTCAACGGCCAGAACGTCACCTCCACGAACATCGCTTTCCAGCGCCGCAAGCTCGCCGGCATCTATGGGGCGACATCTCGTACGCAAGTGTACAAGATGTATACCGATATCATCCTCGACTCCATCGATCACGAGGCTCTCGGCCCCAACTCCGTCTCCTCCATCGAGTCCGCCATCATCCAGGGGAAACCTGGTTTTCTTAAGGACCACGAGTCGGTCGCGGTGTACCCCTACCGAGAAGCCCCTTTCTCCGTACCCTGCGCCATCCCATCCCTATTCGGTCAGATGCTCACATCGCACAATATGATTGAAGGCCCCTACGCTATCGATTTCAATGGCCTCGCTTTTGATGGCTCCCACACTGGAGCCTTCATGGACTCCAATGGCACCCGCGTCGTTTCGTCGGGGCCTATCAACTCCCTGGCCACGACTCAGCCGTTCCTCGTGTACGTCAATCCCATGACTATGCATCTTGGTGGGCAAGGAGGTTACCACACCGGCCATCCCCCTTTCTTCTCGATCCGCGCAAGAGAGCTCATCACCTCCGGGATTATTTCTCCCACCAGCGCCATCATCAAGCTCCTCAAAAGCGCCTGGAAAGGCACCCCCCTTGAATCCCACCTCATGGAAATCCTCCAAGAGCTCCGAGCATCGGTCCACGACAGCATGGCCGTTGCCACTTTGACCGTTCTCTATCCAGAACTCTTCTCCTCCACATCCGGCATCATCTCCATTCCTCCTACCCAGAAGTTCGATTCCACCATTGGAGATCATGTTCTCGACCTCTACGCCCACTATGGATCCTCCAACCGTAGAATCCCCATGCCCGCAGGAGAAGCATCAGACGATACCGTGAACCTTATCATCGCCGACATCTCCTCCGGAAAGGGTTTCCTTGATATCACCCAAGGAGATGGCGTCACTACCCAACTCGCACTGCGCGACCCCGCATCCCAAACGGTTTACCCCAACCTTTGTCTATCCGACACTGCCCTTCGTGTCAGATGTGCAAGCAAACGCATGCCGAGCTCCACCTATGCCAATTCGCTCATCCTCGCCTTGGAAGAGCTCTCTTCTATCCAAAGGTCCAATATGCTCACGCGGAAGATGTCTCTCCTAAAAACGTCTCGTCTCCTCGTCGCCTGCTCCAAGGATGCCGAGAAACCCCTATCTTCTTCCATCAACGCGATCAAAGACACCCTCTCTTCCCTCACCTTCCCCGTCTTCATCTCGCTGATGTCATCGATAGATGCCGCGTGTGCAGTCCAAGGCACCCCCATCAAGTCGATCTCCGCCATGGTCACCACTGCGCAAAAAGAATCTGCGTCTTCCAATGCCTGCATCGCAGAAAGCTATTTCTCCGCCCCTGGCCTCGGCCTAGTCCATGCTCCTCCTCGTAAGCGCCTCCGTACCTGGGCTCCCGAACCGAGTATTACCTTAGACCCTCCCCATACCAACAACCTGGGCCCCGTCGCTGCTGCCATGTGCTTCCTGGCTACCGGCATCCCCACTCCTGCATTCGAAGATTTCAGCCTCGACACGTACGTTGGCTGGGTCTGCGCTGCCCTGGGGGACGACATGGCCCAACGCATCCGAGACGGCAGCAAGTTCTGCTACGGGCACGTCACTACCGGCTGCAACAAGCCTGACTGCCCGTTCGAGCACGTCAGCAGAGACATGATCGCCAAGCTCGTCACGGACATCGTCGCCAGTAAGGGTGTCCCTTTCTATGTCCCCAAGAGTGTCCTGGAAACTTGCGTTGGCAAGGAGACCATGTTGCGCTACTTCGAACTTAAGCGCCTACTCCGCAAGAAGGATCGTCCGCTGCCGAAGTCTCCTCGTGCTCCGGAAGACAAGAACGACCGCGTCGTTCGCTTCAACCCCCTCCCCCCTGCCATACTCCCTGGCCCTTCTCATCTCCTTTCTTCCGGCATTCCGCTATCCCACAACCATCCTGTCACTGCGGCATCCAACTGTCTCACCTACGACACGGTCTCCCAGACCTGGCTGTCCAGCTGCAACAGCAGTACGTACTGCTACACCGCCACCCCAGTGGGGGAGCAAGACATCGGCAACTGCTTCACCACGTCCAACGGTGTCCAGCGGCAGTCTCCCCTCGACACCGAGTCTGACGGCGTCGCCCGCGCCATCAAAGAGATCTTCGGGTGGAGAGATCAACGCCTCGAGTACAAGGCCGTCGCACCGAACGATCCCTCGGCCACTTCCTGCATTTTGGGTGACTCCAAATGCCTCGAACCGACTGCTGCCGTCCTCAAGACCAACCCCGATGGCCTCGCCATCTCTCCCGCCACCGGCCTCTGTACGGCCCTCGCCGACACGGGCAGCGGAATTTGCATCGTCAGCTCGAAAGACTTCGGCAGCAATGGTCCCCTCCATGACCTTGTTGCTTTCTCTGCCCCCTTGCATGGCCTTGGTAAATTTGAGGTCAAAGGGGTGGGTGGTGAGAGATCTGCCATTAGCCATTTGTGCTGGATCCAAATCCCCGTTATGGTCAGCCGCAGCGATTCTCCTGCTGTTGCCCCAGAGTCTGTCCCTTGCATTATTGGTTTCAATGCTTTCCTCGCCGAAATCAATAACCCCCATGCAGTGATCATTGGCAACAAGACTCTAGGGGCGCTGGGAGCCTTCGTTCTCCCGGCATATGCGACCGGTCCCCCGCACGCTTCGAGCAACCAGCTGCGGCTCCAAGGAAAGCTCCCGTTCGACCTGGCCCTCCACCCCTTCCTCGTGAAGTCAGCGCACGCCATGCTGGTGAGCGAGGGCTGCGGCCCTGACGTCCGCTCTTCGCTCGAGAGCCTTCTTCGCGCGCGCTCCTTGCCTACTCCCGCGTGAAGCCTCGCTCCCGGACAGACTCCCGCTGGTGCACCCGAGTACTTCGTCTCTATCCTCGGTCCATCAGTGGTAGACGTCATTTTTTCTCCCTTCTCGCATGAGGGATCTTTTTCTTTCCACACACTCGTTTCCATTCCAAAGCGTTCTCGATCTGTGCCGGGCAGGTCTTCTAGGGTCAGTTTCAGGGATATTTCTCAAGTCAAGTTTAACCCCGGTCAATCCAAATGCTCTTCCGTGTTCGAAGCGTTTGCCCTGTCCTTTGTCCCTAGCCCTTGTTCCGTCCGGTTCGGTCCCCTCTTGGCGTCTTCGCCCTTGCTAGCTTGTACTCACCCCCCCAGGTCTGGTCTAACCATGCCCCCCCTGTTCTCGGTCCGTTGCGTCCGCAGTAACCCTAACCCTAGTAGCGCAAATAGTAATCCCCCTAACCATCATGACCACTTCAAAAATAGCAATAATTTCCGTGTCCCCAACCGTGCCGTCAGCGGCGGCCTTAGTATCACCCACAGCTCAAATAACTTTAATAGCACAACTAACAATAACCTTAGTAGTGACGTCCCTAGCAGCTCGAGTCACAGTGACGTCATCAGTAGCTTGAGTCATAATGACGTCACCAGTAGCAGTAATGGTACTAGTAGCAATAACACTGCCGAGTCTGTCCCAGAGCTAACCGTCCCAGAGGTCCGCGAACCTACGGACAGAAACCTTTCTATCCTGACATCCACCGTAGAAATCATTAATGGATTCACGGACCCTGTCATGAAAGAAGAGCTTCTGTCCGCAGGCATAACTCCCCCCCTCGGTCTACTAAAGATTTCATGCAACTGTCTCGTCCCTAAGGGTAGCGTCTGGACTCGAATCCCAGTGCAGCTTTCATCAACTGCTTTCGCTAGACTTAACGACCTCCCAGTTGACTGTTTTTCTTTTGAAGTTCGTAACTCTCCCGGCCCCGATGACGGCCTCTTTTCCGTCCAGACTTCCGTAATTAGTTTCAGTCATCTGTCTCTTTCTCGCGACCCTGTCCGGGATGCTCTGGGTCCCCCGTCCTGTCATATCCATGTTCGGAACGTGTCCGACGACGATATAGTTCTCACTGAAGACGATATTGTTGCGGCTATTCACCGCCCTAGCATCAGGGCCGTGTCCACCCGCAACAATAGTGTCAATCTTCGAGAACTAGCATTGATTGCCGCTAGCTCCGAATATGCCGATCCCATTCTTAGCGGATCACAGTTCACACCCACACACCCTAAAGGTCCACCCCAGGGTACTAGATTTAACGATGTCAAACCGGTTATCCTATTCTTAGGTAACTCCTTAGATACTTTGAACCACGTTCAAGGCTCTCTAGCTAGTGACGGTAGGACTCACAACGTTGTAGCGATCATCTCTCAAAATGCATCGCTACGTTGCGAATCAATCCCTATATTTTTGTGCAAAGATGACTTAACCCAGAACACCGATAGCATAATCTCTTTTCTGAATAACTCCATGGATGAGGACACCATCGTTCACTCGACAGTCTTTGGTTTCCCGGAAACATCCCTATCCAATAGAGGTTCAGTAGAGTCTCGCTCAGAGTCTGGCTGCCGCCGTCTCGTCGAAACGTCCATGGGGGTTAACATAGCCAATCGTCTTCGCACCCCCTTCATTGGGATCCTGGATTCGGACTTATCCGACCAGTTTGAGGAATTTGACGGCATTTTCTCCACTATTGCATACCCCCTGTCACGTGAGCATCATCCTGTTCACCTTCGAGGGTATACTTTAGTATCGAATTTACCTATAATTTTGCCTCATGACGTGTCCAACGACCACGCTAGTGCTATTCCCTGTACCTTCGACGACTCAGGCTCATGTTTGACGTCACGCACCCTATCTATATCCTCATCATTGACGCTCGGTCCCTTCCCTGACTTGAGACCTGAAGTCTTCGAGACTTCGGCCAATCATAAGCGCCGTACCGTTAGCAGACTTGAGAAGGAAATATTATCTGGTTATGCTGACCCTAATCAAACCATAGCCTCTAACTCTCTGGTGCACTATGTGCGGGTGGCGCTTCCCCCGCTATCTCATCTGGCATCTTTGCTCACGACGTCATCCCCTAACTGTTGCATACCTGAATCGGTTACGTCATCTTGCCATATGACGTCACCATTCATGGGATGCTGCAATTTCTCTAGACTAACCGATAGCTGCCTGACAGACCTCAAGTCTATGTACCTCGAGATCAAAAACCCCTCGAGCCCTGTCAGTAATAACAGTACTAACAACAATGATAATATTAATGTTAATGATAACAATATTGACAATGTTAATATCAATAATGGCAATAATAACGATAATAATAACTTTAACTGTGGTAACGATGCTAGCTATAGCAGTGACAATAATAATGATGTTCATAATAATAATAACAACGACAGTACCATTAACAACTATAATACTGACAACAATAACAATAACAGTGTTAACAGTGCTAATATCAATAATAATTATGATAATAATACCAATAACAACCGTGCTAATGACAATACGGCCAGCCATTGCGCAAGCAACTCGGACTGTTTGCACGACGTCACTGAAGGGGCCTCTATATCCCCTCAGTCTCAAAACGTCAATCAGCATCAGTCCATTCCAATCATGGCTCCGATGGACCCTAAGCTCTCAGACATAACTTACCTGGATTCCCCCCCGGACCCTGACAAGGACCCGAGAGGGAACCCCCGTAAAGACATGTCTAAATCCGAGCTAGATGATCTGTTTCGTAGCTGCCCGTTTAAAGATAATATTCCTAGTAACCTAGTCCACGATTTTAAACAGCAGTGCATATATGAAGTCCGTGAACTTTGGCAAACTGACAACCTGCCCACTGTCCTCGGTACCGAATGTCACATCCCTGTTACTAGAATCGTAAATGCACGACCTATTCCTTGCCACAACAAGGAAAAGCTAGCAGCATTTCGAGATATCCTGCAATCCATGGTGGACAGGGACATTATTGTCCCGTCGGATTCGCCGTATAACTCACCCGCTTTCTTAGTCCCCAAAAAGAATCCCAAGTCTAAGGATGCTAATCATATGTGGCGCCTAGTAAATGACCTGTCTGCTGTCAACGCTCACACTCTAGACTATCGGAACGACCCACCTCAGATTGAGTGCCTAATATCGGCCCTAGCAGGATCAGATTGGTTCAGCTCCACCGATGCGGTACAATCTTTTTGGCAAATACCTTTAGATCAAAAGTCTCGTGCTGTCACAGCCTTCACGGTCCCGCCCCTACAGAAGTTTGAGTTTACCCGACTTCCCATGGGGGCTAAACTAAGCACCACTTTTATGCAAAGTCACATGTACAAAGTACTAAAGGGAATTGAGCTTTCCTCTGTAGTCTTTTTCGTAGATGACGTCCTTATACACACTAAGGGATCTGCAAAAGAACATTTGGCTGACCTAACTCGAGTGCTTCGCCGTATGCATCGCTTTGGTCACACCCTCCATCTGTTAAAATGCTCCTTCTTCGTCAAAGAAGTGACCTTCCTGGGATATGTAATTAGCAAGGAAGGGTTCAAGCCCGACCCCAAATTAGTTCAAGGAATAAAAGACCTCGCTGTCCCGAGGTCCGTCAAAGACCTTCAGATATGCCTAGGTATGTTTCAATACCAGTCAAAATTTCTGAAGGATTTCGCCTTTGACATAGAAGCTTTGAGAGTTGACCTCACCAACGCCCTCCACGAGGGCGCCAAAGGTCCCGTTAGCATTTCCGAAAAGGGTAGGAATGCGTTTTTCGCGATGCAAAAGAAAATAGTCGACGTCGTTTCCAGTAAGAGTCTTCTGTATTTCCCCAAATGGAACCGGAAGCTCTTCATTGAGACTGATGCCAGCCGCACCGCCGTCGGTGGGTGGGCCTTTCAGTACGACATAGACGATTCTAAGCTCTCTCCTAAGCTCCATGCTCACTTAATTCGCCCTATAGCTTTCTTTTCCCGAAAGCTTAAGGCTCATGAAAGGAAATGGTGTCAACCATCCGGCAATACCGACGACGGATCCACTGCTGCTCAGTCTGTTATCGAAAGATTTCGTGACTCGAGTATTGGCGTAGACGATCTTGAATTTACCGGTGCCATGGACCTAGAAACTCTCGGGATCATTTTTGCCCTTGACACTCTGGACCACCTCATTGAGTCATGCGCCCAGGTAATCGTTCTTACTGATCACAAGAACATTATCTGGCTGCTCAGTCAGAAAAATATTAGGAGAGTTCGTTGGGCCCTCCGTCTTTCATCTTTCCATAATATGAGTTTTTTATATCAGAAAGGGCCCACAATGTTTACGAGTGACTGTCTCTCGCGTTTGAGCACGATCCACGACGAAGCATTTCGGGTCATGTCTAGCAAACCTAATGTCCTGTACGGTTCCTTGACTCTCACATCTACTCTTGACCCTGTCAACCCAGTAGCTCTCCGTGATGAATCTCCACCGTCCTGTCTTCGGCCCCTGGGGTCTAGTTCTAGCGTTGCAGCCATTAGCTGCAACCTTTGTCACGACAATACCATGTGTGCGGTCAGTCACAACACCTTTTGCCATAGAGTCATAAGCCCGGACGACGCCCTTGGTTGTCCCAACCTTGAGCTATACGACCTCGCTAACCCTACTCTCGCAATAGCCCGTGTCTGTCCTTTCTGTCCATTCTCCTCGTCTAACGCGAACGAATGGTTAGTACACACTCACTCCTGTGGTGCCTCCCCTGCTCGGAACCTTGGCGGTCACCTTGGTGACCACCAGGGAGCACTGCATTTGGTCGAGTCGTTTGTCGCTGTCGGATCCATCCTCTTTAATGGATCTTTAGCCATATCTAACACGGCAATAGGCTCTGCGCCTAGCCTCCCTATGCCGTCTACTTCAGTCGTCCCTATGTCGGACATTTTTGACATTGCCCAACTCCCTAATCGTTGCGAGATTATCACGGCCCAGTCTAATTGTGAATGGTGCAGCATGCGTGTTCGTTACCTCACCACTAAGACTAGACCTAAGGATAAGCTAGTCACGACCAATTTGTTGAGTGCAATCATCAGAGACTTTAGTTTCGACGTCCATAGTGGCTTGCTACTCCGTATACCTAGCCGCAAGAGACAGAGTTCTGATAGCAACGATTGCGTTTTCAAGCCCGCAATCGTCATCCCCCCTAGTAATCTAACCATGCAGCGTACAATAGGGAACTATTTTCATGCCAGTCTCGATGGAGGACACGGTTTTAGTAAGACGGTAGAGTTCAAAACAAGAGGGTATTTTTGGTGGCCAGGCCTTATCAGCACCATCGAATCAATCTGTGATTCGTGCGTCCACTGCAAAGCATCTAAAAGCTATCCATCTCATAATGCTCCTCAGTTTCCCATCTACCGATCGGACCATTACCATACACTCCATGTTGACCTGTTCAAGTTCAAAGTTCCTGGGTCCGACGCCATCGGATCCATTATTGTTTACGACCCTTTTAACCATTTTCTTAGAGGGAATATAATCGAAAGCGAGTGCATGGAGGGAGTCGCCGATTGGCTCTTCACTGAAGTCTTTCTCAAGTGTGGTAAACCCACCAAGCTAGTATTTGATACGCAATTCAATGTTAATGAGGTCAACAGTGTCCTAAAGATTCTCGCTATCCTAGGAGGGAAATCTTGGCCATATGTTCACAACGGAGTTGCCGCCGAAAGACCCATTAGATTCCTCGTTGAATGCATGCGTACCATGTTATCAGCTGCTAAAGAAAAAATCGGCATCAGTGCTATCTCTATCGCTCCTAAGCTTTTCCATTATGCCATGGCCGCTTATAACGCGGCACCCATACCTGGGACTTATGGTATCACCCCCTTTTTTCATGAGTATGGTAGACACTACAACCTTCCAGGATTGTCCTCCGACATCCTAGAACTTGACCGTCTAAATACCTTGCCCACAGTCGGGCTAGCTGAGTCTTCTGTATTCCGCAGAAAACTTTTATTAGCAGTCAATGCGGATCTTAACCGATTGCATTTAAATAATAGTTGCTCGAGAGCCCTGAAGTATAACATTGGAAAAGGTTGTCGCATTTACGACATCGGTGATAATGTTGCAGTCACTCTCGAACACAGACAGTCTAAACTTAACCCGGTTGCCAATCCTAATTATGAGATACTGGCCAGAGTATCTCAGGACGCATACCGCGTTAGGAATAATGCTTCCAAAAGATCCACTATTCGCATAGCGGACCATCTGAAGAAGCTGCCCATACTCCCAGACCTCCAGCCTGGGAGTATCCCTAGTAATAATGGCCAAACCCCCCCTAATGTGCCTCCCCCAATCCATGACATCACCGTAACAGAGGACGGCCCGGAAACCATCCCCTTTACCCTGAAGATCGGACTGTTTATACTCTTTAAGAAACGTCATACCTCAAGAATTTACATAGGTGAAATCTTATCCGGTGACGCCCCTAATAACCTCTGGTGCGTGCATCTGCTCATGCACCAGGTCTCTAGTTCTTTCCCTAAAGTCAATGGCTGTGGTTTCATTGACATGTTCGAACCCTTGTGTCGGCGCAAGTTGCTGTTCGAATACACATATTACGACAAAAACCAAGTCCTTCTAACGTGCGGCTTCCCGAAAAGGAGGCCCACTGGTGTTAGCAAGTTCTCACCTGTCATAATTGATTTTAACCCCTCAGAGTTCGACGTCTTAGTCACCACCGACCGCCTCGTCCCCACGGGCAAGAAGTGGAAGCTCGATGGAGATGTCATTAAGGACGTCACGAACGTCATTAACTCGTGGGACCCAGCTAGGGGTGTAACCCCCCTCGGAGTCGTCCGTGGCGACTCCACGCCTACATCATGCACCGTCCAGGTGCTTGCATGCAAGCTTTAGTTTGAGTCTGAGCAAGTCTAGCTGTTTAGGTTTTAAGTCCTAAGTTGAGCAAGCATAGTCTTTCGTGCGAGTTGAGTGTTTTAGCTAGTATAAGTTGAGCAAGCATAGTCTTTTCGAGCGAGTTGAGTGCCTTAGCTAGCATAGTGTCTCTCTCTCCCTCCCTCTCTTTCTTCTGCTTCCTTCTTCCCCTCATAGCTTCGGGTAAAGGGCGTAGCCTGAGTCAGAGTCTGATAGCTAGGGGTTTTCGAAGCACGGCGTACAAAAGCTTTCGCGGGTCATATGGATCGTCCGACACGTTTTACCAAGTATCCTGGATACCGTATGTAAAAGTAAGAGGTGAAGGAATAGCCCCCCTTTAATATGGGAGTGTTCAGACTTGCTATCTTTGCATCACCCAGCCTCTACCCGTCTCGCACTCTCCGGCCCGGTAAGCCTAGTGTGCCGTGTACAGCAGTTGCACAGAATCGCACTGCTTCTCGAGCCCAGGTTCCGTGAGCAAGTGATTTTTTCTCTAGTGATACCCCCACCCTCATCTTCTCTCCCTCCATCCACCCTCCCATTTCCCCCTATAGGATAGCAGTTTCGAGCGAGGATGCGACAGCATTTCTCGTGACACAGTTGCCCCCGGGCCCTGTTTTCGAAGCTGGCAATAGTAGCGTGTAGAGTAGTGTGCCGTTGTCGTAGTAGCCGATAGTCTTAGTAGCTAACGGTTTCGCCCAGCGCGTGTGAAGCCTCCCTGGGGTCTGGAATTCTGAAAGTGTTGGATTTACGGTTGAGAACGCCCAAGGGCTCTCCCTCTATCCTCGAGATTTGAAGGCGACAAGAAGCGGTGGAAGACTAGTGACCTTCAAATGGGTTGATCAGACGTGCACTCTTTTCAATTCCCAGCCCACGCTCGATCTGAAAAGGAAATCCCACCCCAGCTGCCAATCGTGCGCTGTTCTCGAGCCAAATAGTCTAGTCAGTAGCCAGCCTAATAGGTGTGTTAAAAGCATCAGTTTAGCAGATTCGAGCGGGGACTGCCCTGCAGCCCCCGTTTAGCAGACTGCCTGAGGCACTGCTTTCGAAACTGGCAATAGTAGCAGTAATAGCCCTGGCCGATAGTTGTCTGTCTAGCCTCGCGTCGTCCAGTTGTGAATTAGCCCTAGCCGTAAGAGGGACCGTGCGTGAGTCGTGACGTCATCTCTCCGCTGCTAGTATCTTTAATAATATGCATACCTTTGGAGTCGAAATTTTTTTCGGGAGGTCAGAGAGTAGTGACCTCGCGTCGGAACCATTAGGATGTGCAGTCTTTCTGGTTCTTAGCCTCCCCGACTAACTTTCTTCCCCACTCAGGTCTAGCTTTAACCCTCTAGCTAATTATGACGTCACACAATAGACCCCCCTGTCCCTCCCGTCTTGTATTGTCTCAGCCTGACCTGTTGCTAGTGCCCTGTCCTCTTGCCTCCTGCAATGTCCTGCCTAGTATAGCTATAATAATATCTAAGCTTTTGGAGTCGAAATTTTTTGGGGAGGTCAGAGAGTAGTGACCCTGTCTCTTATACACATCTGACGCTGCCGACG
>OLHU01000147.1_pt1 | contig 12882 bp, 8 predicted proteins | sample 1609321 | NCBI WGS metagenome assembly OLHU01 (sample SAMN05416716, study PRJEB24817) | seawater metagenome | isolation source: Sea water | place: Canada:Atlantic | collected 2013-07 | reverse complement strand
TTTGAATTTAAGATCTGTAGCGTTCAAGAGTAAATATAACTGTTATTTAACCGTAATTTAAAATTATTTACTTTTGGTTTAATATTTGATTAGCTAACTATTCTTAAATTTAATAGGGGAAAATAAATGTTAAAAAAAATGATAGCAGTTTTAACTGCTTTAGTATTTTCAGCATCTGCAGCATTTTCTGTAGATTACTCTGGAAAAACAATAACAATATGGGTACCATTTAAAGCGGGCGGAGGTACTGATGCAGTTGCAAGAGCTCTTACTGCTCCTTTGTCAGCAAACTTGCCTGGAAATCCAGCGGTTGTTGTGAAAAATATGACTGAAGGTGGTGGAATAGGATCAGTAAACACTTACGTAGCGAAACACGGTAAAGATAAAGATGGATTAGTTGTTTTAGCTACATCTGGATCAACTCAACTTCCGTTTCTTTTTAAAGACAAAAGAGTCAGATACGACTACAAAAATTTTGTTGCAGTTCACGGTGCTGGAACAGGTGGAGTAGTTTATGTGAGAAGTGATCTTGGCGTTAAAGATATCGTAAAGGATTTTGACAAATTAAAAGGTTCAAAACTATTTTACGGATCACAAGGAATTAGTTCATTAGATGCAGTTCCAGCTTTGGCTTTTGATATGCTAGGATTGCCTGTGAAACTTGTTTATGGAATGAAAGGTAGAAAAGGTGGTAGAGCTGCAATTATGCGTGGGGAAACTACTATTGACTATCAAACTAGTTCTTCTTACAACAAACACATCAAACCTTTAGTTGCTAAAGGAGAGATGGTTGCATTAATGTCTTGGGGAGTTCAAAAGGGAAATAAAATTGTTAGAGATCCAAACTATCCAAACCTACCATCATTTACAGAAGTTTATGAGAAGGTAACTGGAAAAAAACCTGGCGGAAAAGAATTCCAAGCTTGGTCTGCAATGTTTTCAGCAGGATTTACTACACAAAAGTTTTTAGTATTACCTAAGGGAACTAAAAAAAGTGTAATTAAAACTTGGCAAAAAGCAGCTGCAGGAATTGTTGCTAATCCAGCAACAATGAAAGTTCTTAATGGAAAACTGGGTAAGTACCCTCATTTCATTGGTGACAAAGATTTAAAAGTAGCTCTTAAGAAAGCCTCTTCAATGAAGGGAAGCACTTATAGCTTTTTAAAAGACTGGTTAGCTAGTAAAAAATAGAAATATTTTTTAGAAAAAATTGGGGAGTTATCTCCCCAATTTTAACAATCGAATTCTCTTAAAGTTTTATAATAATTAAATGATTGAATCCTTATTAAGTGCTTTTGTTACTATAGTTTCTGGATCTTCAATCTTCTATTTGATAGCAGGTGTTTTAATTGGTTTGGTAGTCGGTGTCATTCCTGGATTTGGAGGAACAGTAGGCTTATCTCTTTTATTACCGTTTGTATTTGGAATGGAGCCTATATCTGGAATTGCGATGATGATGGGCTTGCTGTCAGTTGTTGCAACTTCCGACACTTTTCCTGCAGTTTTAATAGGTGTTCCCGGGTCTGTTTCTGCTCAGGCTACGGTGATGGACGGTTTTCCACTTGCAAAAAAAGGACAGGCTGCCCGGGCTTTGTCAGCTGCTTTTTTTTCTTCACTATTTGGTGGTTTGTTTGGAGCTGTTTTACTTACAATGATCATACAAATTGCAAAGCCAATAATTTTAGCTTTTGGAACTGGAGAAATGTTTATGCTTGCAGTTTTTGGAATTACAATAGTTGGAACTTTAACTGGAGCTAGTATTTTTAAGGGATTAGTAGCTGCTTGTTTAGGTTTAATTATTGGTGCTATTGGAATTTCGCCAGGCTCATCTGAATATAGATTAGATTTAAGTAATTTTTTGGAGGTTCAAACTCCGATTGTGATGTATTTAGGCAATGGCCTTCCTTTGATGGTTATTGCAATTTCAATATTTGCATTACCAGAGATTGTAGAGTTGTTGAGATCAAATAAGGCAATTTCTGAAAAGGCAGAATTGGAAGCCTCTGGCTGGTTGAGGGGTTTTAAAGATTTCATGGCAAATAAATGGCTAGTGCTGAGATGTTCCTTTTTAGGAAGTTTTATTGGACTAATTCCGGGCATCGGTGGTTCTTGCATAGATTGGATTAGTTATAGTCATGCAAAGACTTCAGTTAAGAATAATGAGGAATTTGGAAAGGGAGATATAAGAGGAGTCATAGGACCCGAGTCTAGTTCAAACTCCAAAGAAGGAGGAGCTTTAATTCCGACATTACTTTTTGCAATACCAGGTTCTGGTGGAACTGCTGTTTTAATGGGTGGTTTAATATTACTAGGCGTAGATCCTGGAATACAATTAATCACTAATCGATTAGATTTGGTTTATACGATTATTTGGTCGCTTGCGATTGCAAATATATTTGGTGCATTGATTTGTGTTGCTCTAGCTAAGCCAATTTCATCACTTACAACTATTAATTTTACAATTCTTGCGCCTTTCTTAATTTCATTGATACTTTTTGCTATTTACAACTCAACACGAGCTTGGGGTGATCTTGGTTTTGCAATGTTGATTGGAATCATAGCAATTTTTATGAAAAGATTTGATTATTCTAGAGTCGCTTTGATGATTGGTTTTGTTTTGAGTGACGGTATCGAAACTAATCTTTATCAAACTATACAATTTTATTCTTTACAGGAGCTATTTTTGCGCCCCATATTTTTAGTTTTGATAGCGGTATGTATTTTGTCAATTTTGTCTGGTTTAAAAATAATAGATAAAGCTAAACAGTTAAATCAAGAAAAAAAAATTACAAATTATACAAAAAAACCACAGTTATACTTTTCAATTTTAATGCTTTTTATAGCATGCTATACAATCTGGGCCTGTAAAGACCTTGGCTTTCTTGGAAAAGTGTTCCCCCAAGGGGTTGGAATCGCAATGTTAATTTGCTCTTCAATATTAACTTATCAAATACTATTTAACCAAAAAGAGAGTATTGTTTTTCATGACTCTGAATCAAGTTTGGGAACTGATAAAGAATTAAAACCTTTCTGGTTACCAATTTTTTGGTTTATTTTACCTTTATTTATAGCAATGATCATAGGTTTTTACATTGCAATTGGTCTATATGTTTTCTGGTTTTTATACAAAATTGCAGAAGTGAAATTGTCATTGTGTATTGTGTCTTCAATTTCCATTTGGATTGTGCTTGGTATCATATCTCATTTTATGGTGATGGATTTTGCACCCGGAATTTTACAATCATACTTTGAATTACCGTGGCCTATTAATTAATTAAGAAAGGACAAAACTATGAGTGATCAAATAAAAATACCTTGCTTATTTATGAGAGGTGGAACTTCAAGAGGTCCTTATTTTTTAAAATCAGACCTACCTCAGGATGTGGAAAAAAGAGATAAAACTTTATTGGCTGTTATGGGCTCTCCAGATATAAGACAAATTGATGGGTTGGGAGGGGCAGATCCAGTCAAAAGTAAAGTAGCTATTGTTTCGAAGTCTGAAGAAGAAAATATAGATGTTAATTACTATTTTGCACAAGTTAAAATTGACGAGCCAATTATTGATACAAAACCTTCTTGTGGAAACATGCTCGTAGGTGTTGGACCTTTTGCTATTGAGCGAGGCTTAGTTAAAGCTGAAGATGGACAAACAAAAGTTATCATCCGAGATAAAAATACTGGAATGAAAATTGAAGAAATTGTTCAGACACCGGGAAAAGAAGTTTCTTACGATGGAGACTTTAAAATAGACGGGGTTCCAACACCTGGCACACCCGTTGAATTAAGATTTATGGATACAATTGGAGCAAAAACTAAAAAATTATTTCCTACAGGAAATTTAATAGATGAAGTTAACGGAATAAAATGTACGCTAGCAGATGCCGCTATGCCAGTTGTTTTTTGCAGAGCCAAAGATTTTGGACTTAGTGGAAATGAAGATTATTTAGAATTAAATAAAAATCAAAAATTAATTGATGATTTAAATAAAGTTAGAATTGAAATGGGAAAAAGAATTGGATTTGGAGATGTTAGTAAATCAGTTATTCCAAAAATAGCTATCATATCTAAGTCAGACAAAGGATCTATAAAATCAAGATATTTTATGCCCTGGAGTTGTCACAATGGTTATGCAATTACTGGCTCAATTTGTTTGGCCGCAGCATCTAAATCCAAGGGTACAATTTGTTCTGAATATTATGAGGATTATTCAAATAACGGAAATTTTGAAATAGAGCATCCAACAGGTATTTCTAAAATCAAGGTAGAAGTTGATTATAATGAAAAAAATGAAATTAAGAATTTAATTTGTAGCACCACCAGACATGCAAGATTAATTATGTCGGGAGATGTTTATATAAAAAAAAGTTTAGTTGAGTAATGAATTTACTTTTAAAAAACAAAAAGTGCATTGTTACCGGAGCCAGCCAAGGTTTAGGAAGGGCTATTGCTTTAATACTTGCATCAGAGGGATGTGATCTCATTCTAGTTTCTAGAAGAAAAAAACCACTACAAGAAGTGGAAAATAAAATTATAAAAAAATACAAAGCAAATGTTTCTATCCTTTCCATCGATGTAACATCCAAAGATGCGGATGCTAAAATTAAAGACTTTGCTTTAAAAAAAATGGGTTCCATCGACATTTTGATTAATTCTGCAGGAGGCTCAAGACCAACAACTTGGGATGCTCCCGAAACTTTTTGGGAAGAGGGTATGGCATTAAATTTTACAGCTTTGAGAAAATTAACTACTAAAATCATTCCTATTATGAAAAAAAATAAATGGGGAAGAGTTATCAATATCACAGGCTCTGTTGAGCCTAGAGAGGTTAATATAGCAAACGCGGCCAAGTCTGCTGTTCATGCTTGGTCCAAAGGTTTATCAAGAGTTGTCGCCAAAGACGGCGTAACAATTAATTGCATATCACCAGGAAGATTGAAAACTGAACAAATTTTAAAAAAAAGACATCCAAATTTAAAAGAAAGAAAAAAATTCATCAAAGAAAATATTCCTGTGGGATATTTCGGAGAACCGGAAGATTTAGCATATATTGTTGTTTTTCTTTCATCTCCTTTAGCTAGATATGTGACAGGAGAGATTGTTCATGTTGACGGGGGAATGAAAAAATTTGCTCATTAATTAAGAATTATTATCAATTAAATTAAGCTACTAGGTAAAAATTATTAAAAAAATCTATTAAATCTTGCAATCATTCTAATTAATCTTTATTCATCTTCTTCAATGAAAAGTAAAAATTCTTTTAATTCTCTTTCAAAACTTACCACAGGTAATAAAGAGTATAATTATTATAGTTTAGCAGAGGCTGAAAAAAATGGTCTTGAGGGAATTAGTAAACTTCCAAAATCTTTAAAAGTTTTATTAGAAAATCTTCTTCGATATGAGGATGATGTCTCGGTTGGTAAAAACCAGATTCTAGCCATGAAAGAATGGCTAAATACCAAAACCTCTAATACCGAAATTGCATATAGACCAGCACGAGTTTTGCTACAAGATTATACAGGGATTCCAGCTGTTGCAGATCTTGCAGCAATGAGGGATCTGTTTAAGAAAAAAAATAAAGATCCCAATAAAGTCAATCCTTTATCCGCAGTTGACTTGGTAATTGATCACTCTGTTCAAGTAGATACGAATGCAACTAAAGATTCATTAGAAAAAAACGTTAAAAGAGAATTTGAACGAAATGGAGAAAGATACGAATTTTTAAAATGGGGTGCACAAGCTTTTGATAATTTTAGACTTATTCCACCAGGAACGGGAATTTGTCATCAAGTAAATTTAGAATATTTATCCAAAGTAGCATGGACCACAACACACGACGGAGAAGAGTATGTCTATCCTGATACATGTGTTGGAACAGACAGTCACACAACTATGGTTAATGGTCTTTCTGTTCTAGCTTGGGGTGTTGGTGGAATTGAAGCTGAGGCAGGTATGTTAGGTGAGCCGGTATCTATGCTGATACCAGAAGTTATTGGATTTGAAGTCACAAATAAAATGCCAGAAGGAACCACAGCAACAGACTTAGTTTTAACCGTAGTAAAGCAATTAAGAGACAAAGGAGTAGTTGGAAAGTTTGTAGAATTTTACGGAGAAGGACTAAAAAATTTAACATTAGCAGATAGAGCTACCATAGGTAACATGGCGCCTGAGTATGGAGCTACTTGTGGTTTTTTCCCTGTTGATGAGGAAACATTAAAATATTTAAGATTTTCTGGAAGAGATGAAGAGACAATTAAGTTGGTAGAGGACTATGCAAAAGCACAAGGACTTTGGGCAAGTGATGATATTGTATTTACAGATACCGTTTCATTGGACATGTCTACGATAGTACCAACTATTTCAGGACCTAAAAGACCTCAAGATAAAGTGTTATTAACAGAAGCTTCTACAGATTTTAAAAAAGTTTCAAAAGAAATTAGCAAAAGAGAAGAGCCAAAAACTGTAGAGGTAAAAGGTGCTAACCATTCTTTGTCAGACGGTGATATTGTTATTGCAGCAATAACCTCATGTACAAATACTTCAAATCCAAAGGTTTTGATTGGAGCAGGACTTCTGGCAAAAAAAGCTGACGAACTCGGCCTTACTGTAAAACCTTGGGTTAAAACTTCATTGGCTCCAGGATCTCAAGTAGTTACAGATTATTTAAATAAAGCTGGACTAAGTCCTTACTTGGATAAACTAGGTTTTAATTTAGTAGGTTATGGTTGCACCACTTGCATTGGAAACTCTGGTCCATTAGCAGACAATATTAATAATGCTATCTTAGATAATGATCTTTTGGTTACTTCAGTTTTATCAGGAAATAGAAATTTTGAAGGAAGAATTAGCCCTGTTGTAAAAGCAAATTATCTTGCCTCGCCGCCATTAGTGGTTGCTTATGCAATAGCAGGAAATATGAATTTTGATATGTACAAAGATTCTTTGGGTAAAAGCAAAGACGGAGATGAAGTTTATTTAAAAGATATTTGGCCAACAAACAAAGAAATAGAAGATACTCTTCTTACTTCATTGAATGCGGATATGTTTAAAAGCAGATATGAAAATGTTGCCCAAGGTCCTAAAGAATGGCAGGATATCAATATTGAACCTGGAAGTATTTATGAGTGGGACGATGGTTCATCTTATGTAAAAAGGCCTCCTTTTTTTGATAACATGACCGACGATCCGGAAGGATTTAAAGAGATCAAGGACGCAAGACCGCTAGTAATTTTAGGTGATAGCATAACAACAGATCATATTTCTCCAGCAGGATCAATTCCAAAAGACAGTCCTACAGGAGATTATTTTATGAAATACCAAATTCAACCAAAAGACTTTAACTCTTATGGCGCCAGACGTGGAAATCATGAAGTAATGATGAGAGGTACTTTCGGTAACATAAGAGTAAAAAATGAGATGGCTCCTGGCACTGAAGGTGGATTTACAAAAATCTATCCTGAAGGAAAAGATGCAACAGTTTTTGATGCTGTTACGGAATATAAAAAAAGAGGAACGCCTCTTGTCGTATTTGGCGGCAAACTTTATGGATCTGGATCTTCTAGAGATTGGGCAGCAAAAGGTTCTCAACTGCTTGGAATTAAATTGGTAATTGTAGAAAGTTTTGAGAGAATTCATCGATCAAATTTAGTTGGAATGGGAATATTACCACTGGAATTTACACAAGGAATGGATCGTCACAAATTGAACTTAAAGGGATCTGAATTGGTAACTGTTTTAGGAATTGAAGAAGGAGTAAATCCAAAACAAATAGTCAAAGTAGAAATTAAATATGCAGATGGAACAGCCAAAACTATAGAAACTGTATGCAGAATAGATACCGCAAGTGAAATTGAGTACTATAAGAATGGTGGAATTTTACAATACGTTTTGAGAAATATGCTATAAGTCTTTTGAGTTAGAGACAAATGGAAAATAAATATACAAAACTAAATATAGAAGATCATGAATTTGATATAGCAGACATTTCAGCTATTAAAGGAATTGAACAATTACCTTTTTCTTACAGAATTTTAATAGAAAATATCCTGAGGCAGCAGATAAATGGAAATAATATAAATGCCCAAGAGCAGATTCAAAATATCTTAGACTTTAAAGTTGGCAAAGCCATTAACTTTATGCCAAATAGAATCCTAAGCCATGACATACTCGGAAAAGTTATGCTTGTAGATTTTCTAGCTTACAGAGAGGCTTTAGCAAAAAAAGGGATTGATCCCAAAGACATTCAACCAAAAGTCCCAATTGATTTAGTTATAGATCATTCGTCCCAAGTTGATTTTTTTGGAACAGAGCAATCTAGAATAGATAACTTAAAGAAAGAATATGAAAGAAATTCAGAAAGATTTTCCTTTTTAAGATGGTGTTCAAAAAATTTAAAAAATGTAAAAGTAGTTCCTCCTGGAGTTGGGATTTGCCATCAAGTCAATATTGAGTATTTAGCTAAAGTTGTTTGGTTAGACAAAAACACACTTCATCCAGACACATGTATAGGAACTGATAGTCATACACCCATGGTTAACGGAATTGGAGTGATGGGTTGGGGTGTTGGTGGAGTAGAAGCGGAAATTGCCATGTTTGGAAAATCTTTACCAATTACAATTCCTGAGGTTATTGGTGTTAATTTAAAAAATGAATTGAACGAAGGCATAACTTCAACGGATTTAGTTTTAAATATTACTGAACTTTTGAGAAAGAATAAAATAGTTGGTTGTTTTGTAGAGTTTTATGGAGAAGGAGTAGAAAAGCTTACGGTAGGTGAAAGAGCAACTATTTCAAATATGGCCCCAGAATATGGAGCAACTAATGTTTTATTTCCCGTCGACGAGTCAACTATTGATTATTTGGAAATGACAGGAAGAGAACCACAGCATATCAATATTATTCGGGAATATTCAAAGCACCAAAAATTATGGAGAAACATCACTGATACTCCAAATTATTCTAGAAATTTAGAGTTAGATTTAAGTTCAATAAAACCTTGTGTTGCCGGACCTAAGAATCCAGAGGACAAAGTTAATCTAGATATATTTTCTTCAAAAGCGAATAGTCACTCGCAAGAGCTTTATAAAAAAGATTTAAGAGAAGATAATTTCAAAGTTCCAAATTTAGGATTTGAAATAAAAGATGCAGATATTTTAATTGCCGCGATTACCAGTTGTACAAATACTGCAAATCCTAACAATGTAATTGCAGCAGCTCTTGTAGCTAAAAATCTTGTAAATTTAGGTCTGAAAAAAAATAAAAAAGTAAAAACTTCTTTTGCACCCGGTAGCCAAGTTACAGCAGAAATATTAAAAAAAAGTGGCTTACAGTCATACTTAGACCAGCTAGGTTTTAATGTAGTTGGCATTGCATGCACAACTTGCAATGGTAGCTCAGGACCATTACATCCTGATATTGCGGAAACTATCGAAGATAACAAAATTTTTTCCGTTGCTCTTCTATCTGGTAACAGAAATTTTCAAGGTAGAATTCATCCAAACATAAGAGCTTCTTATTTGGCCTCTCCAGCCCTGATAGTTCTATTTTCAATTCTGGGTTCTATAAAAAAAGACTTATTTAAAGATTCGCTTGGCTTAGATAAAAATAATAAAGAAATTTTTTTTAAGGACGTTTGGCCCACCAATAAAGAAATTAACGAAGTTGTTAAAAGCTTTTATAATCCAAAAATATTTATTGAGAAATATTCTGAAATTGATGATGGTGGCGAGCTATGGGAAAAGCTAAACGTTAGCAAAAGCGAAAACTACGAATGGTCAGAAAAAAGTACCTTTATAAAAAAACCTCCGTATCTTGAAATTGCCAATTATGCCAATATTGAACTAAAAAATATAAATTCCGCAAGACCAATTGCATTATTTGGAGACTCGGTAACAACAGATCATATATCACCATCAAGTGTAATTACCAAAGGCACTGCAGCTTGGGATTATCTAGAAGGGCTTGGTTTGGATAGTAAAGATTTTAGTAATTTTTTAACCAGAAGAGCTAATCATGAAATTGTAAGCAGGTCCTCATTTGCTAGTTTAAGATTAAGAAATTTAATGACTCCTAATTCAGAAGGTAGTTTTACTATTAAGTACCCAGAAGAAAAAGTGATGAGACTTTATGATGCTGCCATGAAATACAAGGAAGAAAATACAGAAATAATTGTGATAGCCGGAGAAAATTATGGATGTGGTTCGTCAAGAGACGTGGCTGCAAAAGGACCTTTGTTAATTGGCATTAAAGCTATCATTGCAAAAAGTTTTGAAAGAATACACAGGTCTAATCTTGTTGGAATGGGTATTTTGCCTTTGGAATTTGAAAAGAATTACGGAATAGAAGAATTGGGAATAGCGAAAACTGACAGATTTAGCGTCCTTGGAATAAAAGATATAAATGATGATAATAAAATTTTAGATTTGGTAATTGAAAAGCAAAATGGCGAAAAAATTAACACAAAGTTAAAAGCTAGATTGGATACTCCGGACGAAGTTATATTTTGGAAAAATGGAGGAATACTTCCTACGGCATGGAAAGAAGCTTAAAATAAGAAATTTTATTTTATGAAACAAAATTGGATCACAGCAGCTTATTATCGTGGGGGAACAAGCAAAGGAGTTTTTTTTCAAGCAAAAGACTTGCCAACAGCTAGTGAAGATGAGTTAAGTAAAATTTTTTTAAAAGTAATTGGAAGTCCAGATCCAAATGGAAGACAGCTAAATGGAATGGGAGGTGGGGTTTCTTCCGTTTCTAAGTGTGTAATCATAAGCCCCTCTAAAAGAGAAGATGCTGATGTTGATTATAATTTTATTCAGTTAGCAGTAGAAGAACCAGTTGCAGAATGGAATAACAATTGTGGTAATCTATCTGGAGCAGTTGGGCCATATGCGGTTAATACTAGAATTATAAAACCTCAAGAAGGTGAAAATAAAATTAGAATTTATCAAGTAAATACAGATAAGATAATTCACTCTACTTTTGATGTTAAGGATGGAATTGCCCTTACTGAAGGAGATTATTCTATTGCTGGTGTTTCAGGAACAGCTTCTAAAGTTAGGTTAGACTACCTTTCTCCAGGCGGTTCCGGAACTGGAAAATTATTACCAACTGGAAATGTAATTGATGAAATAGATATTGAGGGTCACGGTAAAATTAAGGTAAGTATTATTGATGCGGCAACTCCACTTGTTTATATTTTAGCAAAAGATTTAAATCTTACCTGCGCTGAATCACCAGATGAATTAGATTCAAAAATAAAACAAATGGAAATAGTTCAAAAAATCAGAAGAAAGTGCGCATTTATAATTGGCTTATGTAAATCGGAAAATGAAGCTTCAATGAATACTCCAAGAATTGGAATAGTTTCTAGTCCAAAGGATTACCAAAGTTTGGATAAATCTAATGTAAAAGCTGACACCTACGATATTTGTACAAGAATGTTTTCAATGGGAAAGACTCATAAAGCTATAATGGGAACTGCATGTGTAAATATTGGAGTAGCAGCAGCAATCAAAGGAACCATACCATTTCAAGTCAAAAGAGAAGGTGCGGATGATTTGGCATTAAGAGTAGGAAATCCTTCTGGTATTATTGTTGCAGGTTCTGTAATTAATCAAGATAATAAGACTGCAGAAGCAGTATCGGCTGTGATGTACAGGACGTTCAGACCACTTATGATAGGTAAAGTTTTAGTTTAATTTTAAACAGCTATTTTTGTATCGCCGGTAATTTGAGTTCTATGCATAACTCTTCTTGTATTTGGATCAAAAGCATCTCTTTTATGAAGTACATAAAGATTTTTCCACATCAAAAGATCTCCCACATCCCATTTCTGGGTCCAAGTATATTTATCTTGTGTTGCATGGTCCCATAACTGATCAAGAATTGTTTCACTCTCTTCTAGTGACAAGCCAATTATGTACGCATGAGGTCTTCTACCAAGAAATAATATTTTTTTATTTGTTAAAGGGTCTGTTGCAATAATTGGATGTTTTGCACCTGGAGTTTTAGATGGATCACTAACCTCTTCATATCCTTTTCGAAGCATTCCAGCACTATTGTGCGCCTGTCATGAATTAATAGTTTTCCTTCTATTTGTAATTTTAAAGCACTAGGAAGCTCATTGTAAGCTTCAATCATATTTGCAAAATGGGTATGACCTTGATTTTCAGGCACTTCCAAAGAATATAAAATTCCTGCTTTAGGGGGCATTTCATTGTAAGTCATGTCGGCATGCCAAACAGCCTCACCATCTCCTAAATTTCCAATTGGTTTTCCTAAATTTTTAACATTGGATATAACGTTAATTTCAGGATGATTTGGTGAAAAATTAATTCCATAAGGATTGGGTGCAGGTAAATCCAGATCCCCAAAATTCTTACTATAATGAATTAAGCGCTCATCGGACAGGTTCTGTTTTTTAAATACTAAAACTAAATTTTCAGACCAGGCTTGATTAATAAAATCCAATTCTTCTTTGGTTAGGTCTTTTTCAAGATTAATGTTTCTGATTTCAGCACCAAGAGAACGATTACTTTTTACAATTTCCATAAAAAAAAACTATTAGATAGGGTATGTAATTACAATAGTTAATTTTAAATTAAATTTTAAAATTTAATACTGCCATTAAATCTTTTATTTTAAAGTCTTCATATAGAACCAGCTGAATCAATCGATCTACTTGGTCTTTTGGGTGAGATTTTAATAACTCTTTTGCTTTATTAGAAATTTCTTCCTCATTCATAGGATTATCAGGAGTTCCACGTACAGCTTTGGCATGATGAGATAGTTCTGAATTATTGTTAAAAACAATTTTTACTTTTGCTTGTCTTTCTGGTCTTGCAATAGCCAATTCTTCACTAGGCACTGCTATTATCTTTTTTC
>OLHU01000139.1_pt1 | contig 13114 bp, 1 predicted proteins | sample 1609321 | NCBI WGS metagenome assembly OLHU01 (sample SAMN05416716, study PRJEB24817) | seawater metagenome | isolation source: Sea water | place: Canada:Atlantic | collected 2013-07 | reverse complement strand
ACTATCCTCTTCGTCGGCAGCGTCAGATGTGTATAAGAGACAGCTTTTGATGGTGCTGGTAACATTACAGTTAGTGACCCTATTGCAACAGGATCTGGAACACTAACTAAAACTGGATCTGGAACCTTAACATTATCAGCAGCTAATACTTACACAGGAGCAACTACTATATCTGCTGGTGTAGCCGCAATAAGCAATAATACTTCTTTCGGTACAACTGATGCTGCAACAACAATAGCATCTGGGGCTGCTTTAAATGTTTCAGGTGGAGTTACTGTAGCTGAAGCAATTACAATTAATGGAACTGGTGTATCTTCAAATGGCGCAATTAGATCAACTTCAGGAGACAATACTTTTTCAGGATTAGTCACTTTAGGAGCACATAGTGAAATCCAGTCTGATGCAAATACATTAACCTTAAATGTTTCATCGGGCAATGCAATTACTGGAACTTATAACTTAACATTTGATGGCTCTGGAGATACGACTGTAAATGATCCTATTGCAACAGGCTCTGGTACCTTAACTAAAGCTGGATCTGGAACATTACTTTTAGAAGGTACAAACACTTATACTGGAACCACAACAGTGTCAGCTGGTACACTTACAGTTTCTGGAACTTTAGCGAATACTGCATTAACTGTGAGTAGTGGAGCAACTTATGATGTTGATGCAACAGATACAATTTTATCAATTGCAGGTGCTGGTACAATTAATTTAGCAGACGCTGCCTTAACAGCTGGTGATGGTAATGACCAAACTTTTTCAGGAACTTTTGTAGGAGATGAAAAGTTTACCAAAGCGGGCGCTGGTACATTAACTTTATCTGGAAATAGTAGTAGTTATACTGGTATTATAGCAATTAGTGCCGGTGATATATCGATTTCTAACGATAATAACCTTGGAAATCCTAACACTATTGATGCGGATAGACTTACATTTAGTGGGGGTGATTTAGTCGTTACTGGAAATGTAACCTTAAATGCTAATAGAGGAATTACCTTATCTAATGCCGCAACCTTTACAGTACCTTCAGACACCACATTAACAATTTCAGGAATTATTACTAGCTCAGGAACTTTAAATAAAGCGGGAGCAGGTACCTTAACATTAGGTGGGATTAATACTTATTCAGGAACAACTAATGTAGATGCTGGAATATTAAGAGTTGCAAATGCTTATGGTCTTGGAGCAACAGGTAATGGAACTGTTGTTGATGATGGTGCAGCATTAGAATTTTTTAATAATTCTGGAAATACCATACAGTTTAGAGCTGAACCTATAACAATTAATGGTACAGGTATTAGTAATGGTGGAGCAATTAGAAGTATTCAAGGAAATAATAAATTTTTAGGAACAATAACTATAGGTGCAGACACAAGAATTAACTCTGATACAGATAACAATCTTTTTGAAATAGCATCATCTGGAAATATTACAGGTACTGGCCTTGATATAATTTTTGGCGGTGCTGGTGATATTAAAGTTGATGATCCAATAAACACTGGATCAGGTGGTAAAGTTACCAAAGATGGATCTGGAGAGTTAGAAATAAGTGCAGCTAGTAATTACACAGGTTTAGTAACAGTTTCAGCTGGGACATTAACAGCAGCTAACAATACGGCACTTGGAACAATTGCAGGTGGAGTAACGGTTGCAAGTGGAGCTATATTAAACCTTAGAGAAGGTATTACAGTTGGTAACGAAGCCTTAGCATTAGTTGGTAGTACACTTACCAATGAAACAAGTGCTTCTTGGACTGCTGGCTATGGGGGAGGCAACACAAATACTTATCAGGGTGTAATTACTTTAACGGGCAATAGTACAATTAATTCTGACCATGGAACCTTAACAATAAACTCTGGTGGAAGTATAACTTCAGCAAGTAATCATAATATTACTGTAGGTGGAAGTGGAGCAATAAATATTAATGATCCAATTTCAATTGGAGCAGGTTCAATTACAAAAGTTGGTGGTGGTGTAGTTCAGTTACAACAAAATAATACTTATAGTGGAGGAACTGTTTTAACAGCAGGAACTCTTGCTCCATATGCAATAGGTGCTATTGGAAGCGATATTACATTTAATGGTGGAGCAATTAGACATTACAGTACTAACACTGCAGAGCTTTATGCAAAATACATTCAACCATTAAACGGAAAGTCTTGGAGAATTGATCCAGGTGGAAACACAGTAAATTATTCTAGCTCTGAAGTATTTAATGATGTTTCTGGTGGAACAAATGGTTTTGAAGTTACCGGCTCTGGAACATTGGTAATGGATGAAGCTGCAACTGCTAGCACTTACACTGGAACTACTGTTGTATCTGGAGGAACACTTCAATTAACAACTCAAAATAACAATATAGCTTCTGGACAAAATGTAACTGTAACTGGTGGTACTTTTAATATTAATGGAAGAAGTCCTACATATGGAACATTAACTGTTACGGGTGGAACTGTTTCAGGTTCAGGAACAATTTCTGCAACAGCTTATACAATAAACCCAGGTTCAGGTGGTACAGCAACTATCAGCTCAATTATTACCAATAATGGTAATGCAGCAGTAGTTACTAAATCTGGAAATGGTTTGGGTGTAGTAACTAATACGAGTAATAGCTTTACAGGTGGAGTACTTTTAACAGGTGGAATTTATGCACCAGGTTCAGTTGCAGCACTAGGAGATCCAAATGACGGGGGTAATTCTGGAACAATTACTTTCCAAGGAGGTGCAATTAGACACTGGAGTGCAACTCAATCAGATACAAATGCTCTTTATGATAGATACGTAATTCCTCTTAATTCTTATTCTTGGAAAATAGACACTTATACCCATAACATTAATTATCAATCAGGTGATAATTTTGGAAATGCAGGTGGTCATACAGTTGGTTTTGTAAAACTTGGAAGTGGAATTTTAGAATTTGACGAAGCAGAAAGTTATTCAGGCTTAACTAAAATTGAGGGTGGTACTTTACTATTAGGTGCTAACAATATGCTTCCTTCAGGCGGTGTTACGGTATCTTCTTGTTTAACAACAGCTTGTTATACCTCAGGAAGTTTAACAGCAGCAAAATTAGATTTAGATGAGTATGACGATACAGTTGGAGCAGTAATTCTTACACATGGTTCTATAGTTGGAGCGGGTGGAGGAGTTTTAACTGGAACAAGTTATACATTTAATCCAGCATTAGCAGATCACACAGTTACAGCATCAGCAATTTTAGCTGGAAGTGTTACCTTAACTAAATCAGGTGCAGGAACTGCAAACATGAGTGGAAATAATACTTACTCAGGTGCAACTTCAGTTACAGGTGGTGGATTATTAATTAGTCATGCAAATGCTTTAGGTGCAACGTCAGCTGGAACAACAGTTTCAAGTAATGCAGTTTTAAAACTTTCTGGTGGAATATCTTTTGCTGCTGAACCTTTAATATTAAATGGTAATGGTGCGATCAGTACCACTACTACAGTAAACGCATATACTGGAGTTTCTACAACAACAACTTCAGGAGAAAGTGGTGCTTTAAATAATGCAAGTGGAAATAATACTTACACAGGTGCAATTACAATGGCATCAAGTAGTAGAATTGAGTCTGTTGATGGTACAACATTAACTATAAATGTAGCATCTGGAAATGCAATTGTTGGAGTTCACACTTTAACATTAGGTGGAGAGGGAAATATTATAATTAGTGATCCTGTTGGAGCATCTAATGGATTAGCACTGAAAAAACTTGAAGCGGGTACAGTTACATTATCTGCAGCAAACACTTACACAGGAACAACCACTGTTGAAGCGGGTACACTTAAGCTTACTGGTACATTAAGCAACAGTACTGCGGTAACAGTTACGGGAGGTACTTATGATGTTGATGCAACAGATACAGTTGCCTCTATTGCTGGATCAGGTGGAACAATTGATATAACAGGTGCAGCCTTAACTGCTGGAGGAAGTAATGCTAGCACATCATTTAGTGGTGTACTTTCTGGAGCTCAAAAATTTACTAAAACTGGTAGTGGAACTCTAACTTTAGGAGGAAATAGCTCAGGTTATACAGGTATTGTTCAAATAAATGCAGGAAGTATCAAAATTAGTGCTGACAATAACCTTGGAAATCCAAATACATCTGATGCAGATAGATTAATTTTAAATGGTGGTACTTTAGAAACAACAGGCAGTTTTACATTAAATTCTAATAGAGGAATTACTTTATCAGGTAATGGAACAATTAATACTGGCTCAGGCACAGTAGCTTATGCAGGTGTAATTGCTGGATCTAATAATTTTACTAAATCAGGATCGGGTACTTTAAATTTAACAGCAAGCAATACTTATACTGGAACAACTTTAATATCAGCTGGTACTTTAAAACTTTCAGGATCAGGTTTGTTAGCTGGTACAGCTCTTACAGTAAATAGTGGTGGAACTTATGATGTTGATGCAAGTGATACTATTGGATCAATTGCTGGTGCAGGTTCAATTGATATTGCAGGATCACAAATTTTAAACGTGGGTGGAAATAATAGCAGCACATCTTTCACTGGTGTTATTTCAGGAGCAGGAGCTTTAACTAAATCTGGGTCAGGTACTTTAACTTTATCAGGAACTAGTACTTTCACAGGAGCAACAGCAATCACAGCAGGAAAAATTGCAATTTCAAGTAATGCTGCTTTGGGTGCAACTAATGGAGCAACAACAGTTTCAAGTGGAGCTGCTTTAAGTATTTCAGGAAGTATTACAGTTGCTGAACCAATTACAATTTCAGGAACAGGAATTAGTTCTGGGGGTGCAATAGTATTTACGGGAGGAGCAAATACTTATTCTGGTGCAATCTCACTAGGGGCAACTTCAACAATCGTAAGTTCAAGTGGAACTCAAACTATTTCAGGAGCAACTAATGGTGGTCAAATATTAACCATTACAACATCAGATGATTTAGTTATCTCAGGTATAGTTGGTGGAAGCACAGAGTTAAGTTCTTACACTATAAACTCAAGTGGTGATGCAACGATTAATGTAAATGTTAAAACATCTGGCAACCAATCTTATACAGCATCAGATGGAGTTGCGCTTTCTGGAGCAAGAACATTTGAAGGTGGAACAATTACATTTGCTTCTACTACAACTGGAGATAACAATCTAACGATCACTGGTAATTTAGATGTTGATGCTGCTATTTCAGGTATTGCAGTTTTAGGTGTTAGTGGAACTTCAAACTTAGGTGCAAATGTTTCCTCAACTGGAACTCAAACTTATACAGGTGCAGTAACTTTAAGTGCAGCTGTTACTTTAACAACTACTAGTGATGTAATTACATTCTCCGATACTGTTAACAGTGCAAATAGTACAAAAAGAAATTTAACTTTAACTACAGGTAGCAGCTCAACTGAAATCAATTTCGATGGCATAGTTGGAGGATCAAATTCAGTAGGCGCAATTGCAATTACTGGAGTGTTAGATTTAAATGCAGCAATTACAGCCGCTACATCAGTTAGTGTATCAGGAACATCAAATATTGGAGCTGATGTTACAACAACAAGTACACAACTTTATGTTGGTAATTTAGTATTAAGTGCTGCAGATAGAACTTTAGAAGGGTCAACTGTTACTACTAGAGGAACTTTAACTGGAGCATATGCACTAACAGTTACGGGTAATGCGGTTTTTGGTAATAGTAGTTCTGATGATGTTGTTTTAACTGGAAGCAACAAAGCCTTAGCAGTTAGTGGAACAACTACTATTGAAACTGATACGGTTACTACATCAGGAACTCAAACTTATAGTGGAGCTGTTGTTCTTGGAAGAAATACTACTTTAACTTCCAGTGGAGATATAATTACTTTCTCAAATACAGTTAATAGTGATGGAAGCACAAATAGAAACTTAACAGTTACAACAGGTGGTAACACTGTACATATTAATTTTGATGGCATAGTTGGTGGAAGTCAAGGTGTTGGTGCAATAGCTCTTACAGGAGTTTTAGATTTAAATGCAGCAATTGCTGATGCAAACTCTTTAACAGTTAGTGGTGTTTCACTTCTTGATGCTGATATTACAACATCGGGTACACAAACATATTCAGCTGCAATAACTTTAGGAACGGCTGCTAGAACTTTAGAAGGTTCAACAATTCAGACAACAACTATTAATGGTGCACAAAATTTAGCAATCACTGGTAACTTAGATCTTAACGGTATCATTGGTGGATCAAATGCAATCGGTGTGTTTAGTGTTAGTGGAACTTCTAACCTAGGTGCTAACGTTACAACAACGGGTACACAAACTTATTCAGGTGCAGTAACCTTAAGCACTAACGCTACTTTAACATCTTCTAGTGATAACTTCACATTCTCAAGTACCGTTGACAGTGATAGTTCAACTCGTAACTTAACATTAAGTGCTGGATCGGGAACAATTGGAATTACTAATGCAATTGGTGGAAATGCTGCCTTAGGTACTTTAACTATAACACAATCAGGTGGAGTTACTTTTTCTGGTTCAGTTAACTCAGCAACGGTTACATTAACTGATACAACAGGCAGTGTAACTTTTGCAAGTAACACTACACTTACAACTTTAAATACTGCGTCTCAGGATTACAACGTTATCTTTAATGGTGCAGCAAATACTATTACTAATGCAGTTACATTCTCAAACACAGGTGCAATTACATTTGGTAATGCAAGTGGCGATAGCTCAACATTTAATGGTGGACTAACAACAACTGCTCCAAGTCAAATAAATCTTGGAGGAACACTTCAAACTTCAAATGATGAGATGTCATTAGGAGATAGTAATACAGCAATTGTGCTTGTTGCAAATTCAGTTTTAAATACTGGAAGTGCTGCACTTACAGTTAATGCAGCTGTGAATGGTGGTTACACTTTAACTTTAAACTCTACGGATGCGACGACATTTGCTGGAATTATTGGTGGATCAACAGCTCTTACAGGAATTACAACAAACTCAGGTGGAACAGTAGTATTTAACACAACAGCTATTACAACGGATGGAGATCAAACTTACAATGATGCTGCAACAATTGGTGGCAATATTACATTTACAACAACAGGTGATGATCTTGTTTTTGCAAGTACAGTTAACAGTGTTAGCTCAACTAAAACTTTAGATATCGTAGCAGGTGCTGGTAATACTACATTTTCAGGCACTGTTGGTGGATCTGAAGCTTTAGGAAATACGACAATTGGAACAGCAATTTTAACAGTTGGTGCAATTAAAGTTCAAGGAACTTTAGCAATTACTAATAGTGGAACAAGTACAATTACTGGAATAATTAGTGATGGTGACAGTGCTGCAATACTTACAAAAGCAGGAGCTGGTACTTTAACTTTATCAGGAGATAATACTTACACAGGTGCAACAACAGTTAATGCTGGTGTACTTGCTATAACTCATGCGGATGCTTTAGGGGGAACAAGTGGAGCAACAACAGTTGCAAATAATGCAGCTTTAAATATTTCAGGTGGTATCACAACTGCAGCTGAAGGAATTACAATTTCAGGAACAGGTATTTCTTCAACTGGTGTAATTAGAAATACATCTGGAAATAACACTTATTCAGGTGCAATAACCTTAGGTGCAAATAGTGAAATTCAATCTGATTCTGGCACTTTAACTTTAAATGTTGGATCAGGAAGTGCAATTGCAGCTTCAAATAAAAACTTAACTTTTGATGGAGCAGGCAATGTTACAGTTGCAGACCGAATAGCAACTGGATCAGGTACATTAACTAAAACTGGAAATGGAACTTTAACATTATCAGCTGCTAACACTTATACAGGAGCTACAACAATTAGTGATGGTACTTTAGCAATTTCAAACGCAACAGGCCTTGGAACAACTGATGCTGCAACAACTGTTGCTTCAGGTGGATCATTAAGTATTTCAGGTGGTATTACAGTTGCTGAAGCAATTACAATTAATGGTACAGGTCATTCAAGTGGTGGTGCAATAATCTTTACTGCAAATAACAATACTTATTCAGGTGCAATAACACTGGGTGCAACTTCAACAATCGTAAGTACTGGTGGAGCACAAACAATTTCAGCAACAACAAATGGTGGTAACGGTTTAACTATCACTGCTGATGGTAATTTAGTAATTTCAGGTATTGTTGGTGGAAGTACTGAGTTAACTACTTATGCAGTAACAACAACTGGATCAGCCTCACAAACCTTTAGTGCTAATGTTACAACAACAGGTAACCAAACTTACACTGCAGCAGGTGGAATTGTAACTAGTGGTGCTAGAACATTTGAAGGAGATACAATTAATTTCGCATCTGCTTTAAGTGGAGATAACAATGTAACTGTTACAGGTAACGCAGACATTGATGGTGCAGTAACAAGTATTGCAGTTTTAAGTGTAAGTGGCACCTCTAACATTGGGGCAGACATTACAACATCTGGCACTCAAACTTATACAGATGCTGTAACTTTAAGTGCTAACGTTACTTTAACAACAAGTAGTGATGCAGTTACATTCTCATCAACTATTAATAGTGCAGATAGTACAAGAAGAAATTTAACGATCGCAACAGGAGGTGACTCAACCACAGTAACTTTTGATGGTATAGTTGGTGGAAGTCAAGCTGTTGGAGAAATTGCAATTACGGGTGTATTAGATTTAGATGCAGCAATTACTGACGCAACATCTGTTAGTGTTAGTGGTACATCTAACTTAGGGGCAAATGTTACTACAACTGGTACACAAACTTACTCAGGTTCAGTGACTTTAAGTGGTGGAAATAGAATTTTAGAAGGTACAACTGTTGCAACTGCAGCATTAAATGGTGGCTCAAGTAATCTAACAATTACTGGTATTTTAGACCTAAACGGAGCAATAACTAGTACAGCTGTTTTAAGTGTTAGTGGAGCATCGAACTTAGGTGCAAATGTTACAACTAGTGGAACTCAAACTTATACAGGTGCAGTAACCTTAAGCACAAATGCTACCTTAACATCTTCTAATGATAATTTTACTTTCTCAGATGCTATCGACAGTGATAGCAGCACAAGAAATTTAACTTTAAATCCTGGCAGTGGAACAATTGCAGTATCAGGCGCTATTGGTGGTGGTGAAGCGTTAGGTACTTTAACTATAACTCAATCAGGTGGCACAACTTTTGGAGGCCGTGTTACTGCAGCAACTGTTACTCTAACTGATACAGCTGATGATGCGGACATAAGTTTCAATGCTGGAATTACAATTGATACATTAAATACTGCTTCACAAGGTTATGACATAAATCTTTATGGAGCAACAAACACAGTTACTAATGCTGTAACTTTCTCAAATACAGGAACTTTAAAAATTAATAACGGCAATACATTAATTACTAACTTTAATGGTGGCGTGACTGCAACTGTACCAAGCTCAATTACCATGCAAGGAACTATTAGAGATCAAAGTGGAACGGGTGCAATTACACTTGGAGACTCTAATACAGGAATTACATTAGTTGGTAACTCTACTGTTGGTGGCACATCAACAGGTAACATTACTTTAGGTGCTGTAACGGGTAGTTCACACACTTTAAATTTAGGTGTAAATGGTACATCAAACACTATTAGTGTTGGTGGAATTGTATCACTTGGTACTTTAAATATTTCAACAAACTCTACAGCAACATTTACTGCTGCAGTAGGTAGTAGTTCAGCTTTAACTAATTTAAATATTAAATCAGGATCAACATTTAATGAAAATGTTACTTCAACTAACATTACAATTAACAATGCAATCACTGGTACATTTAAGAAAGCAATAACTGCTACAGCAATTGTTTTAGATGGTGGTACAATAGTATTATCAGAAGATAACAGTGTTACTATCGCAGGAACGATTAATGGAAATAATACTACTGAAGGAACTATTCAAGTTACAGGTGCTACTAAAACATTCTCAGGTATAGTTGGTGGATCTCAACCTTTAACATTAGTTGATATTGATGATATTGCAGTGTTTAGTGCAAATGTTTCAGCTACAACTGCAAACCTTGCAGCAACAACTACATTTGCTGGAGATACTACCTTAACAACTTTAACAGTTCAGAGTGCAAGTTATAATGTAATATTCAATGGTTCATCTAATACAATTACTAATGCTGCTAATTTCCAAAACACAGGAACAGTAACTTTTGGAAATGCAAGTGGTGACAGCTCATTATTTAATGGTGGGCTAACAACAACTGCACCAAGTCAAATAAATATTGGTGGAACACTTCAAACTTCAGATGATGCAATGTCATTAGGAGATAGTGATACTCCAATAGTACTTGTTGCAAACACAACTTTAAATACTGGAAGTGCAGCTTTAACATTAAATGCTACAGTTAATGGAGCATATACTTTAACTTTAAACTCCACTGCAGCGACTACATTTGCAGGAATTATTGGTGGATCAGCAGCTCCTACAGGAATTAATACTAATGCAGATGGAACAGTTGTCTTTAATACTACTGCAATTACATCTGCAGGTGCTCAACTTTATAGAGAAAATGCAACAATTGGTGGGAATATTACCTTCACAACTGGAGATAATGACATCACATTCTCAGGCACACTAGACAGTGTTAGTGATACTAAAACTTTAACAATCGTTGCTGGATCTGGTGATACTACGTTCTCAGGAACAGTTGGTGGATCTGAAGCTTTAGGAAATACAACAATTGGTGTTGCTGGATTAACAGCAAGTGCATTTAAAGTTCAAGGTACATTAGCAATTACAAATAGTGCAGCGAGTGAAATTGATGGTGTAATTAGTGATGGGGATAGCGCTGGAATAATTACAAAAGCAGGTGCTGGTACTTTAACATTATCAGGAGATAACACTTACACAGGCGCAACAACAGTTAACGCAGGAACGATAGCAATTTCACATGCAGATAGTTTAGGTGGAACAAGTGGAGCAACAACAGTTGCAAGTGGTGCCGCACTAAGTATTTCAGGTGGAATTACAGTTGCTGAGCCAATTACAATTTCAGGAACAGGAATTAGCTCAGGTGGAGCTATTGTATTTACTGGTGGAAATAATACTTACTCAGGAGCAATAACATTAGGAGCTACATCAACAATAGTCAGCTCTAGTGGTGCTCAAACAATTTCAGCCGCAATTAATGGTGGTAGTGGCTTAACAATTACAGCTAATGGCAACTTAGTTGTATCGGGTGCAGTTGGAGGAAGTACAGCTTTAAGTTCTTATGCAGTAACATCTACAGGATCAGCTTCTCAAACATTTAGTGCAAACATTACAACAACTGGCAATCAAACTTATACTGCTGCAGGTGGAATAGTAACTAGTGGTGCTAGAACATTTACAAGTAACTCAGGAACAGTAAACTTTGTATCTGCTTTAAGTGGAGATAATAATGTAACAGTTACAGGTGCTGCAGACATTGATGGTGCAATAACTGATATAGCTGTTCTAGCAATTAGTGGAGCATCTAATATTGGTGCAAATATTACAACATCAGGAACTCAAACTTATACAGGAGCTGTAACTTTAAGTGCTGCAGTTACTTTAACTACTAGTAGTGATGTTATTACATTTGAAGACACAGTTAACAGTGCAAATAGTACGAGAAGAAATTTAACACTTGCAACAGGTGGTAATTCAACTGAAATTAATTTTGATGGTATAGTTGGTGGAAGCCAAGCTGTTGGTGCAATTGCAATTACAGGTGCTCTAGATTTAAATGCAGCAATTACTGATGCAACTTCATTAAGTGTAAGTGGCGTATCTAACTTAGGTGCTGATGTTACAACAACTGGGACACAAACATATTCTGCGGCAACTACATTAAGTGGAGCTGCTAGAACTTTAGAAGGTTCAACAATTCAAACAACAACTATTAACGGTGCACAAAATTTAGCCATCACCGGTAACTTAGATCTTAACGGTATCATTGGTGGATCAAGTGCAATTGGTGTATTTAGTGTGAGTGGAACTTCAAACTTAGGAGCTAATGTAACAACAACTGGTACACAAACATATGCTGGTGCAGTTACATTAAGTGCTAATGTTGCTCTTGCTACATCAAATGATCAATTTGCATTCCAAAGCACGGTAAATAGTGACGGTTCTACACGTAATTTAACCCTAAATTCTGGATCTGCTACAATTGCAGTTTCTAATGCAATTGGTGGAGGTGCTGCATTAGGTACTTTAACTATAACGCAATCAGGTGGAACAACATTCTCAGGTACAGTTAATGCAGACACAGTTACTTTAACAGATACAACAGGCAGTGTAACTTTTGCAGGAAATACAACACTTGCAACTTTAAATACAGCGTCACAGAATTACAACGTAATCTTTACAGGTGCTGCAAACACAATTACTAATGCAGTTACATTCTCAAACACTGGTTATATTAAATTTGGTGATGCAAGTGGAGATAGTTCAACATTTAATGGTGGTCTAACAACAACTGCACCAAGTGGAATTAGATTAGCTGGTACACTTCAAACATCCGATGATGCGATGTCATTAGGAGATGCTAATACTGCAATTGTTTTATATGCAAACTCAGTTTTAAATACTGGAAGTGCTGCTTTAACAGTTAACACAACTGTTAATGGTGGATACACTTTAACTTTAAATTCTTCTGCTGCTACAACATTTAAAGGAATCATTGGTGGTAGCACTAAACCTACAGGAATTACAACAAACTCAGATGGAACAGTAGTCTTTAACACAACAGCAATCTCAACTAATGGTGCTCAGGCTTATGGAGAGAACGCAACAATTAGTGGTAACATTACTTTCACTACAACAAATAATGATATTACATTCTCAGGAACAGTTAACAGTGTTAGTGATACTAAAACTTTAACAATCGTTGCAGGCTCTGGTGATACCACTTTCTCAGGAACAGTTGGTGGATCTGAAGCTTTAGGAAATACAACAATTGGTACAGCAGGATTAACAGCTGGTGCATTTAAAGTTCAAGGAACTCTAGCAATTACAAATAGTGCTGCGAGTGAAATTGATGGTGTAATTAGTGATGGTGACAGTGCTGGAATAATTACAAAAGCAGGTGCTGGTACATTAACCTGTCTCTTATACACATCTCCGAGCCCACGAGACGGAC